>Ga0209088_10000034_pt1 | contig 108316 bp, 78 predicted proteins | sample S_140625_EF_Meta_FD_187324 | JGI IMG/M metagenome (GOLD analysis project Ga0209088, IMG submission 187324) | Freshwater microbial communities from Lake Simoncouche, Canada to study carbon cycling - S_140625_EF_MetaG (SPAdes) (version 2) | ecosystem: Environmental > Aquatic > Freshwater > Lake ... | reverse complement strand
ACATCACCCCCAGTTCTTATATAGATATTGTATCATCAACTGGCAATTTTACAATTTCTGTTACTGGTTTACAACCATCTGGTAGCTATGCCGCAAGTTCACACAACCACACTTCTTCACAAATTACAGATTTTAATACTTCAGTTAGTGGACTAGTTAATGGAATATATGCTCCGCTTAGTAGTCCTACTTTTACTGGAACTGTGAATGGTATAACTAAAAGTATGGTAGGTTTAGGTAATGTTGATAATACTAACGATACTAGTAAACCAATAAGTAGTGCTACTCAAACAGCACTCGACAATAAAGCTGCTCTCTCCCATAACCACACTGCTACTAATATTACAGACTTTAATTCTTCTGTTAGTGGTTTAATTAGTGGATATTCTTTATCAGGCCATACTCATACAGCAAGTAATATTAGCGACAGCACAACTGCTGGACGAGCATTACTCACAGCAGCAGATGCGTCAGCACAAAGAATTTCTTTAGGCTTAGGTACTTTAGCCACACAGAGCGGAACATTTAGTGGAAGTAGTAGTGGGACTAATACTGGTGATCAAACCATTAGTATTGGTGGAGATGTTACTGCTGCTGGTAGCACTGGAGCTTTAACAGCAACAGTAACAAAAATTAATGGAGTTTCATTAGCCGGATTAAGCACAGGTTTACTTAAAAATACCACAAGTACTGGTGCTCCAACCATAGCAGTTGCCGGAACAGATTACGTGGCTAACATAGTAGCAGGAACTAATATCACAGTTAGTGGTAATTCTGGAACTTATACTATTAATTCCACTGGTAGTAGCGTATCTACCAATATTACTAATAGTTCAAATCTTTATTTATGGTCAACTTTTAGATAGGAGTTCAATCATGGCAGCTAGTCCAGTTTTTGCAGTTACACCAAGAGTGGCGGCGGTATCTATTGCTACAGCTGACTCTAGTTATACAGCTCCTACAAACGTAGGAACTTTAATAACTGGAGCTTCAACGGGTACAAGAATTTCAGAAATAATAGTTAAAAATGCAGCAACTTCTGCTGCTGCTATTGTTAGAATATTTCTTTATGATGGATCAACATATTGGCTATTTGATGAAGTTACCGTTGCTGCTGCTACAGGCAGCTCAACAGTTCAGCAATCTAGAGTTAGTACATTATACACTAACTTAATTTTGCCTAGTGCTTCTTGGTCAGTAAGAGTAACAACCAGCGTCTCTCAGGTTACCCATGTTACAGCACTGGGGGCTGATTTGTGAACAATGGTCTTTTTGATATAAGTTGCATTCAAACTACCCCAACCTCAACAATAAGCAATGGAATATTATCAAATATTATTCCAGCCCCATATGCTTTATCTCAAAATAGGGGCGTTGGCATTAATTATGATAATTTGGTCTTTGTTATTGATACTAGACTAGAATCTGATAATATTTTTAGTTTTGCTTTAGGTTCGACTGTTGATGTATTTGTCGATTGGGGAGATGGAACAAGAGAAGTTTTTAAAACTACAGGAACAAAAACTCATACTTATCCTAGTAAAGGACGATACACGGTACAAATTGGTGGAACATTGAATACCATCACTTTTGCATCCATGACAGGAAGAGGTAAATTAGTAAGCTGTTTATCTTTTGGTAATTTATCTGGATTAACAGCCTGTACTTTTAGTGGTTGTACTAATTTAATCAATGTTCCTAATCAAATTCCAAGAACTTTCAACTCTCTTGCTAGTATGTTCACAAGCTGCTCTAGCTTTAATGATAGTTCAGTTTGTTCTTGGGATACTAGTAATATAACTAACATGAGTTTAACTTTTAGTTTAGCTACTTCATTTAACAAGCCAGTAAATAGCTGGAATACTAAAAAAGTTACTGCTATGAATAGTATGTTTGGTCAATCTGCTTTTAATCAACCATTAGGATCTTGGGACGTTAGTAAAGTAACAAACTTTAGTAATATGTTTAATCAACAATATACTAATGGATTTAATCAAGACATAGGACAATGGGATGTTAGTAGCGCAACAAATATGTCGCAAATGTTTTATGTTGCAACAAAATTTAATCAAAACTTAAACTCTTGGAATGTTAGTAAAGCAACTACTATGCAAAATATGTTTTATCAGGCACAAACCTTTAATGGCAATATTAGTAATTGGAACGTAACTTCTGTAACAAATATGAGTGCCATGTTTCTTCAAAGTCCTTTTAATCAAAATATTGGATCTTGGAATGTCAGCGGCGTTCAAAATATGAGCAGTATGTTTAATGGAACAACTGCATTTAGTCAAGATATTAGCTCTTGGAATATTAGAGGACTTAATGCCACAGCTAATTTTGATAATTTCTTAGCAAATAATTCCAGTTTTGGAACAACAAATCTTAATGCTTTCTATATAGCTTTAAATACTAACAAAGCTAATTATAGAACTGATTTAAGGCCAAGTTTTGGATCTAATACTTATTATGGAAGTAGCAGTGCTGCTGCTACGGCGAGGGCGGCATTAGTAACTTATGGTTGGACTATAACAGATGGTGGAACAACAACTGCGGCTCCAGATGCGCCAACTTCGGTAGCTGGAACTGCTGGTAATGCACAGGTAGCATTAACATGGACTGCCCCAGTCTATAACAATGGTGCTGCTATTAGCGACTACACAATACAATATAGTAGTAATTCTGGTTCAAGTTGGACCACGTTTAGTCACTCAGCTTCTGCCACAGCATCTATAACAGTAACCGGACTAACTAATAGTACATCTTATATATTCAGAGTTGCTGCTGTTAATTCGGCAGGAACTGGCTCTTACTCATCTAACAGCTCTAGCATAACTCCAGTAGCAGCCTCATTTACTCCAGTAGCTTATGTGATAACTTCTGGAACTAGTCGATCAGTACCAACAGGAGCCACAAGTATGAAAGCTTGGGTTATTGGTGGCGGTGGCGGCGGAGCATACGATAGTAGTGGTTGTCAAGGCAATTCAGATGGATATAATGCTGGAGAATCTGTAAAAACTTATACTGTTACTGGCGGTGCCACTGTATCTTATGTTGTAGGGGCAGCGGGACTGTCGGCAGATTTAAGCACATCAAATCCAACAAATGGAACATCAACAACATTAACATATGGAGGAGTTACAATTACGGCTACTGGAGGAACACAAGGTGTTAGTTCTCCAAATCTAGCGGGCAGCGGGTCCGGCGGAGATTTTAACAGAACATTCAACGCTGCTGGCGTTTTAGACTTCCAAGGAAGACTTGCTGCTATTACACTTTCTGGAAGTAGTCTTACTGCTGGATTTAAGGGAGCTTCAACCGCAAACTCTGCAACAAACGGATCTCCAGGCGGTATCGTGCTATACTTCACCTAATTGGGTAAAGTAATATAATCTGGAACACTAGTAAAATTATAAATCTTAACTTCTCTAAAAACATCTTGTAAGATTTGATCGTCATATAATTCAATACCAGCTTGTAGCCACGATCTTGTCATAGCAGAATTATTATTTTCATCAGAAGTTGTCCATTCGGCTGGATGAGTATAGTAATAAGCCAAATACTTCATAGCTTTTTTGATACTTCCCTTACCTTCACTATCCTCATAGTTCCAAACATTAATACCGAATGAGTTAGCTATAGTTGCTAGATTTACCAACAGAGTTAGATTAAAATTACTATAGTGTCTATTTTTTACTCTATTCATCTCTAAGATCTGTTTACCATCCATATCTATTTGAGCACTTAGTAAAGAGGTTAAATTATTCTCCAGATAAGTTCGTGCTTCAACTTCTTTTCCACAAGCACAAAGATAAGAACATAATTGTTTCATATAAGATGTTTTAATATTGTGGCTATAGCTAGCTTGCAATAATCCTCTAGGATTAGTTTTGAACCAATCACTTAGTGAATCAAACCATGAAACCATTCCACTTTCTAGTTCAGTTGTCCAATGTGAACTAGGTTTGATTAGTTCAATAAAGTCTGGTAATATAGACAGCATATTGCTATCAATAACTGCTCCTCTAATACGCAGATCATCCATACTATCTCCGATAACTATTCCACTATATGTCATACTAGGATTCATTTTAGTATTTTCATTAAGAAAGAAAGTGTAAAGAACTTCCATAGCTTTAATAGCATAGTCTTCTGACTTAGTATAGTAATATAAAGTAGATGCTGAAGCCACTAAAGATAGCATAGAATTTAAATATGGACTATCAGAACTTTTTCTAGACTCCAGATTTCTAGTTCCATCAATTCGTATATAAGGAAATCCTGTTGGAGAGTTTGGGTCTGGATGATAGTATGGAGCTAAACTTGTAAAATTATTAGCTCCTGTTTTTTGTTTTAGTTCAGCAGAGTTTTGTGTGACACTTGGTAGTGGAGCATTAAGAATATCTCCACATTGTCCTTGATAAAATGCTATTTGATCAGGCGTTAATTGGTCCATTCTATTCTTATTTAATGTTAATAGCATTATATTATCTCCTCAGATAGTGTAATTTTCTTAGTAAAATTATATTCAAAAGTACAGCTTGTGAATTTTGTATTTGGACAGTGATTTTTGTTTTCCAGGTTGTATTCCATTTTTTTACCATTCAGATTATTCATAGTTTCCCAATCCATATCGGTACCAGTATTAAGAATGGTTTCTGCCTTAGAGTTTAAAATTGGATTGATCATACAAGGAATATGTTTAAAGTAATAATTAATCAATTTACATCTAGCCATAAAATCAATATCGTGTTTACCAGCTGGTAAAAAAGATTCATCATAACCGCCCACCATATTAAAAACTCTTCTAGAACACCCTATTCTCCCATAAACTCCTCGTTTGAAAATATCACAACATACGCCAGTTTTTGTTCCAAGACTTTTGATTTGACTAGTGGCATTTCCAATATAGTTGTCAATATCTAAATTAAACACATAATCCCCAGAACTCAACCTCACTGCTAAATTCTTAGCTACTGGAATCGAATATTTATGATAATTTAATGTTCTATGATAATGAACTCTATCAGGTATTCCAAATTTCAGCATATGCTCGTATATACCATCTTTTGAATCACAATCCACAATAATCCATTCAGTATCCGGATTATTCTTGATATGATTTATATTATGATAGAAAGTTTGTTGAAATTGATAAAACCTATTCTTAATCTGAGAACAATACGAAATCATCATTTGGTATCCTCTGCCTATGCCATATAATACACCTGATCTATTAATCGCTATGTGGTGTATGACTCTTATAATAAAGGAAAATTTATGGGCGAAGAGATTGTCAAACCAGCTAATCCCACTTATTGGATTATCACTAATGGAACAAACTATGGAGATGGCATTACAGGAGTTGACCAAGTAACCACTGTTGGTAATGGGTGGACAATCTATTGGCAAGGAACTAATTATGATGAATATCTTATGCAATGTCAAAATATTAATATAGTACCAGAAATATCGCTTGCTAGTTGATTAGCCAATTAATTTTAAAAACCACAGTCTTTACTATAAGGTGTATTAAAGAATAGCCCTAATACATATAAAAGGATCAAATTATGAGCTGGTCTATTGAAATACCACTTATTGTACGCACATTAATTAATGACCTTACAGATCAGCCAGTTTACAGCGACGAAAGATTGATTCAGGTCATAACTGTTGCATCAAAATATGTTCAATTTGAGGTTACTCTAGATAACCAATATACTGTGGACGTATCCAATGGCACACTAACACCAGATCCACTAGACTATCATGATGATGTATTCATTGGTTTAGTTGCTCTGAAGAGCGCCTGTATTATTGATCAAAGTACAGTCAGAACCAAATCAGCAACCGAAGGGATTAGGGCTTCTCTTGGGCCAGCGAGTTTGACTGTACAAGGTAGTCTAGAAGGACTAAAGCTTTTACTAGAAACCGGTCCGTGTGCATTATATCAAGATCTAGTTCTTAATTGGAATGTACGAGACGCTAGTGCTGTTACTGCGGTACTTAGCCCATTCGTTGGCAACAAGTTTAACCCAAGATACTTGCAGGGCAACACTTATCGTTCAAGATATTTTTATTCATGATGGGAGTAGATTATTATGCCAGCAGCAGACTACAATTTCACTATAGAAAAAGGCACAGCATTTGTTATAGCTTTTGAATATAGAGATGATGCTGATATTCCTATTAATATCACTAATTGGTGCGCCCGGATTCGCTGGATAGAGGATCAAGCAGATCCCACAATAAGAACTTTTATAACTAATACAAGCACTACAGATTATGAGTTCACAATGGAGCCTCTATTAGGTAAAGTTATACTTAAAATACCAGCTTCAGCAACTGCTAATTACTCCTTCGGTTCAGCTAAATATGATTTTGAATTACAGGAACCTAATGATTTATATACCGGCGGAGGGAAAAAGATATTTCGTATTTTACAGGGTAGTGTCTCGTTAATGGCTAGAAATGTTCCAGATAACGATGTATTTAATTGTAACACTAACACACAGAATGATTGCGGAACCTGTAACCAATGAGTATAGTTAGAATAGAAGAAGAGATACAACCATTAAAATATTTGGTTATTACACAGGCAACTGATCCAGAGAGTGTTATTACTACTAATGTAATAATCTCTGACACTAGACTTAGTAGAGTAAATTTAATTTCTATTGAGAAAGGAGCTCAAGGAGATACCGGTTCTCCCGGCCCCCAAGGTCCGCCAGGAAAAGATGGCGTAGTTTTTGATATACTACCAATTAATAGCGGTGGCACAAATAATACTACTTTTAGTAGTGGAAATATTATTTATTTTGATGGATCAAAAATATCTAGCTCCATGTACTCAGTAGACGCTTTGCTTAATACTATAAATAGCAGTGCTGCTATCACTGGTGTTATTAATGGGTCGGGACTATATAAAACTACAACAGGAAATACGATTACTTTAGGAGCAAATATTGGAGATGGATTAGCCATCAATGGAACTAATCAGATTGTTGTCGATGACACTATAGTTCGTAAAGTGGAACTCAGTTTAGGTAGTATAAGTGGTATTGTTCCTATTGCTAAGGGTGGAACAAATAATCAAGTCTTCACTAGTAATAAATTACTATATTACGATGGATCAAAGATATCTACTTTTCCCTTGAACACAGGAAGCATAGTACTAAGCGGAACAAAAATAGACATTATTGCTGGATCAGGATTAATCGGAGGAGGTTCAGTAAATATACCTTCTGGATCCATTGTTCTAAATATTGGAAGATCCAACGATATTTTAGTAGAAAATACTTCGATTTCTTTGTCTACTACTGGAACACCAGGAACCTATAGTAAGATTACAACAGACGCTAAAGGAAGAGTCGTTTCAGGTAGCAGTCTGAGCTCTTCTGATTTACTAAGCATCTTGGGATACACACCTTGGCATCCCGGCAATGATGGCTCTGGTTCTGGATTGGATGCTGACCTATTAGATGGATTACATTCTTCTGCTTTTTTTGATTTGGGGAATCAGACAGGAACACTCAATCCAAATTCATTACCAATACAAACTACTCCAGGCACTTTTACTAAAGTTACCGTAAATAACAAAGGTATTGTTGTCAACGGATTGGATAATAGTTATTTTGATATAGTGAACGCTTTGGGTTATCGTCCGGTAAGTACTACTGGAGATATTATTAATGGTTCTCTAATTGTGAATGGTAACGTTAATTTAAATTCAGATGAGGTTCTAATTAAAGATAATTTACCAGTAATTGGTACAAATTCTTCAATTATTTTACCTAGTGAACCAAGAGGTTTTAGTTTTCTTTATGGTGGAGCTACACTTAGAACAGGTATTCTAGCATACTACCCTTCTAATCAAGAACTAAGATTAATTACTAATATTACTAGCGATACCGGTAATATTAATGGAGGTAGTTCATCTGATGCATTTAGAGATGACATAGATGGTGGTACTGCAAATTCTGTTTTTCTAATGGGTAACATCACAGGAGATACCAGTGTTGTTCTTTTGCGTAGCGTCGGGGATAGTTCTTATGTGAGTAGAATAAACGATCAGATAATCAGTGGAGTTAAGACTTTTGCAAAAAGAATAACAGTTAATGAATATATTGCCATATTACCATCATTCGGACAAACAGCGCCTCCTCTTTATGTTGGAAGTAATACTGGTCTTGTATATAATTTTAATTCAGATTTATTAGACGGTAATCACGGCATCTATTACACAGATGCCTCCAATATGACTGGGCTTTTCAGCTATAATAAAGTTCAGTTTGATAATTTAGATGGGACAGCAGACTATATACCAAGATTTGATAATCGAACATCAAATCCTAGTCGTACTATTAGTAATTCAATTATTAGACAAAAAGCGGATACCACAGCAATTATAATAGATAATGATGCTAATCTGTATGTTGGTAATTCAAATAGCGGATCATTCTTGTCTAATAACTCCATTGCTGCCGGATCAAACAATAAGGTCTATCAAGATTCTAGTTTGGCTGTTGGATCCAATAATATCATCTCTGGAGACAATAGTATTGCTTTAAATTATGGATCAAAAACCCTTAAAGATAAATCTATAGCTGCTGGAAATTATGGTTATACATGGGCAAGTAATCAATTGAGCTTCGGAGCTTTTGCTGAAATAAGTTCTAATAATATTATAGCTCAAGGACAATACTCAACCATAGCCCTTGGATTAGCAGGCTCTGAAACCAATGGTAATTGGACAGCAATGACACCCAGCGTCTCTATTCCTAAAAATAAAACTCTGGCATATAATATAGAAGTATTGCTAAACAAAGCAGCAGGGACGGGAGCGGCTTTGTTTGTTTTTAATAGTGGTATTGTTAAAAACATGACATACAGAGATCCCAATGATATTAATGAAATAAGAAACACTACTAGAGTTCTTAGATCTCCCAATAAACAAGAAATATATAATGACTCTCAATACAGAAGACACTACTATCATTACAAACTAGATAGTGACGGGACAAATACTATACAGAATCTCGACGTATCCCGAACACCGCTACCAACAAACACCCTTGCTCCACAAAATACAGAAGTATTATACAAATATACTCCTGAATATTTAACTTTGGGAGGAGCATATGAAAAAACTAATGATGGAAAAGTTATACTCACATTAAATAAACCCTACTCAGACGGTTGGTTCTATCAGAATTCTGGCGATAAAGAAATAGTTGTAAAATCTTACAATCATGGATTAGTCTCTGGTTGTTTAGTTAATTTGAATATGGCATCTGGTTATTCTCACAGACCATTATCTAAACAATATAAAACTATCGATATTATAGATCAACATAGCTTTACAGTATCAGAGCATTCGTGGAATGGCTATATGGTTAACAATAGCCTATTTGTTTTAGATCCTGTTAGCATACAAAAAACAGATGAATTAAATGCTATTAAAATTTCTGGAAATATTTATACTGGTGGAAATACTTTAACAAATCCATTTACTAGTCCTATTGGGTCATTTGCTTCTGGTATGCTTATTTCTTTTGGCCCAGATCAAGAGAAATATCCTTCAAGTTTAATGCAAACTGGTATAATTACTGCTGTTACTAATGACACTATTACTTTTGCTCCTGTTTTTACTGGGATTTATCAAGGATCTTCAATATATAATGTCGGATTTTGTAAAATAGATAAGTACAGCAAATACATATTTGATACAATAAAAACTTTTGAATTTAACTTAGGTACATATGGATATCAATATGTTCAAAATCTTGGAGGAGCTATAGATACTACCTATTGTGGCGTTCCAACAATAGGAATCTTGACTTCCGGATTGACCTCAAGTTTTAGCGGAACCCCTGTTATAGCTACTCCGGCTACAAGCAATTCTGGAACTTTAACACTAGTACCAAAAAGAAACTATAAAGGAAGATACGACAGAACCGCTAGCTCTTTTACTATATATGAGGGAATATATACCCAGTATCAGGCTTCTAATGGAACAAGCAGAATAAGAGTTTTTAATAAAGATCTAAGCCCAATAGATTTACCATCTTCCCCATTTACTTATTCTTTGGTTTGTGGAGAAGGAAGTAATGATAATGCTTCTTTTGATATACAAGAAGACAAACTAATAACCGCACAATCTTTTGATTATGAAACTAAGTCTTCTTATAAGATTAGAATAAGAAGCACAGATAGATCTGGAAGAACAACAGAAAAACCATTAACAATAACCATTGGAGATGTTTCTGGCGCTGCAATTCAGGACGATAGTCATCTCAATTCCTCCAACTATTCTTTTGCTCTAACTAATATTTTATTGTCTAGCACTAACGTATCAGAAAATTTACCAATAGGGACAACTATTGGTATACTATCTACTATAGGAGGCTATTCTCCTTATTTGGAATTTTCTACCGCATCTAATAGTTTTAATGGAGTTTTAGTTAGTGGAAGCAATGTTATTAGCGAATGTGGTTCTTACTCTAGAACATATTCCACGACAACTCTTTATGGAGACCCGTATGCATTAGTTACTGGCTTAAATATTTCAACTTCGCATACCGGTTTGCCTTATGCTACAATCTCTGGTGTTGTAGCCCCAATTAGCATAAGTGGTTTTACTCAGTATAGTGGATATACTATTAGTGGTTGTTCACCATCTCCTGTTGGATCCATGTTCTCTGGTATGAAATTATACTCTTCTCTCTCTGGATGGAATCCTGAGTCTCGTGTTGTGAGTTTGACTTCAAATTCTATTACTTTAAATTTACCCTTTACTGGTACACAAACTATCCCCGTAGGGATATCTGTCAATACTTTAGGTAGAAGTTTTGTTCTTAATAATACCTTTGTTGGTAGTGGTATTGTAAGTGCTATGGTTACTTACAGTGGAGCTAAACCACACAATGATAACTACTATCCATCTGGTCTTCAAATTTTTTCTTCTACAGTAACTTCTGGTCGTTGTCCAACCACAGTATCCCAATATCACACATATGGTTTTTCTACCCAAACCAATGAATATATAACAACTCCTGGATATTATTTAACCGGTATTGTTTATTTGTATACTAATGTAGGAAATAGCCAAATTAATTTCACGCTACCAGAAATTCCATATCTAGAAAACAATGAAGATAGTACATTTCTTAACTTTACTACTAGTAGTAGTGGATCAATGCCCCTAGATGATAATTATCCTAAAATTAGTGGTTTAAGCAATACCAGTTTTCAGGTATATAATACTCATCTATATCCGGACACAGTTCCAGAGTCAACGGGGTTAGTATTAGTTAATATAGATAGAAATCATGGATTTAAAATTTTAAATTCCAATACTATTAATCAGATACCCATTCAATTTAGTAATGCAATATTAAATAATACCAATAGACTTCCTAAAAATAATTTGTTTGATATTGTAGGTATTACTGGTAATAAAATTATAGTCCAAGACTCCCAAAACTATTTATTAAATGAAATTAATGCTCCTATATATTTTGAACAACCTATTAGGGCAGAATATAGAACTAATGGATTTAGTTTTAATGGTACAGTATTTCATAATTCTAATTGTATATTCAATATAGATAAAAATGATATAGCATCGTTTTTGAGAAGAAATAATACAATTTCTAATACAGCTTATTATGTTGTAGATTATAAACTTCCTATTTCAATAGAAAGAATAGATGATGGTTTTACTTTGGATATAACAGCTACCCCAGGATCCAATATATTAAGATACTGTGGATCATCTTTATGGAACACTCAATTATTTTCAGGCATAAATTTATATTCTAGTAATAATTTAGTTAACGGAACTACATTAGCTAGTCATATAGTCAATAGTCATACTTTAGAGTCCATAGATTTAGATCAATCTACTATAGAAGCTGCTTCTTTATCATACAATTTCTCTGCTGCTTCTACTCCGGGTACTGGAGTCAATTATACCAAAAACTATATAGTTAGAGGGTGTAGTGCAGGATCTATTAGTCTTTCTGGATATTGTTATTTTTATACAGTTAGTGGTATTGCGGGTTATCCCCAAATATATACTTATTCTCCAGCATATATTGGTGGTCCAACGAGATCGGCCACCGAAACTTTATCGATTAGTCCTAGTCAAGCTACTATTAAACTGATAAATGGAACATCTTCTAGTATAAACACACTCTTTAATACTAGTTCATTATTACCTACTAACTTAATTATTTCTACTGATGCTGAAGCTTCTGGCAGTCCATTCCCCTATGAAATATCCACCGAACATACTAGACCATATTCTTTGGTTATGAAAATTCCAGTAACTATAAATGTTTCTACATATCCTAGAGATGTTTTAGAAATTCAAGCCACTTCTGGACTTATCACTCACGTAATTCCTTCTCTTAATTCTAGTAATCAAATAATATATACTACAGAAAAATATCCTATTTATTGCTATTTTGATCTATATAATATTTTCACCACAGGGATAACTCCAGATAATTCTCTTATTTTGGATACTGCTATTCCTAATAATGGAGAGAATGCAACAAAAACATACTCTATTACAACTAATATTAGACCCAAGATCTTTACAAAAGACATAGCTTGCATAAATAGTTCTTATGGACTAAAAAGAACTAACAATTATTTCTACAACGGAGATACAATCTATATAGACAATCTGTCTGTGCCTAGAAGTTATCTTAATGTTGGAGACCAGCTTACTATACTCAATTATAATGGTGATTATGGTTTTGGTTCCGGAGTTAGTAATAGAGTTCGTATAACATCATCCAATACCAGAAATACAGCTTTCTCTGGTATGGCTATAAATGGGAAAGACAGCGTTATCTTGGATAATTTATCTTCTCCTAAAAAGTATGGTTTCACAAACCCTTTAGGTCTTAGCTTAACAGATGATATTCCAACAACAGGAACTCTTGCTTTTATAGGATCAGTATCGGGATATTGTAATATCCCTTTTAGTAATAATATCTATTATCATACATACGGTGGAACCACAGCCTCTTGGCCTATGGATCCTTCTGGAATTGTAGTTCCTAATCCAGTCACTGGAATATACTCTATCGGAGTTAATAGTACAAATTGCATGTCTGGAACCTTATGTATAAGGATAACACCGTTCAGTAATGCTAATTTTAATCATATCATGGATATGCTAGATAGAAGCGGGTTAGGATCTCGACCAAATTTTATTGAAAATAATGGAGTTTCTGGATATATTAAGCCATTAGGTATTAATAAAAAACTATACTTCGATTTTTCTGATGACTGTCCAGAAATTAATGGTTCATACTATATAGTAGATAAAATTAATCCAACTACTATTACTCTTAATATGCCATATAATGACAATTACTTTAATAGAAGCGGACTAGTTTATCTTATTGATAGTGATTCAAATATCAAGTCAAATAGATTCCCTAACAAAGATAATGTCTTCATAACATCTACCGCACAAGTATCTACAACTAATGGATTGGTAGATTCTTATATTAACGCATTTAATAATGGATCTAAGAGATGGAAACATCTTGTTCATTTCAATAAAAATATCAATAATTTTGGTGGATATAATGTAACCTTTAATGGTGTAAATCAAGCCCAACTAATATCCTTATCTCCGGATGTTGTTAAAATTTCTCAGATAGAATACTCATTAAACGATGGTTCTACTTATACAACTATTGATACCGATGATACATTAATATTGCCCACAAATATATCCACAGTTTATTTACGTTGTACTATTTCTGATGGAGCCGGAAAGTGGAGTAATGATCTTACTTTGACCGCCCCTAGAATCAATATTTACGGAGTAGGAACGTACACCATCGACTCTGCTAATATGACATATAATACCACCACTAAAAAATGGTCAATAGTAGTTATTATAGAAAATCTTAACCAGATAGTGAATCACAAAGAGATCACGCTGACTGCTACAGATGAAACTGGATCAGTATCAACACGAATATTTTTAACTTCTAAGGTAATACCAAATGTAAGAGTGCCCGTCACTGTATATACCTATCAAAATAGTTCTGACTGGGTTATTCCATATGATATCAAAAACCTTCCCAGTAATCCTATTACTATTACAGCTAGCGGATATCCTGGTGGGTCTTACAACATATATAATGAGACACTAGATAATAGTGAAAATGTTAAAATATTGGCCGGTTCTGCTGGTTCTATTACTGGTATTTTCCATCCTACAATTACTATTAGAGATTTGGTAAGTGCTGAAATTCTATCTACTCAAAGTGGAACCATAAGTGTTCTACCCCTTAGTGCATCAAGACCAGCCTACACTATAGAACCACAAAATTTAGATGATGATATCTACTTAAATATAAGTTCTGGTAATACACAGACTTTTGTTTTTTATGTTCCTTCTGATACGAATACTGGAGACACCAATCTAGTTGTAACATTTGGGGCAAATAGTAACTATACGATTACTCCAGTTATCGAATATAGTACTAGTTCTAAAAGATACAGAGTTAAAGCCGTAGTCAATGGAACTGCTGGATATTATGGTTCTCAAAACTTAAGTATAGCTATTTCACAACCAACATATGGAAGTGGTGGTGAAATAACTTGGACTAGATATAACTATACCAAAACTATTAACTTGACTCTATATCGAAACTTACAAATTAATAAAACCCAACTTATTGAACCACTAACTTTCGATATTGAAGAACCATGGGGTATTCAATTTAAAGTAGATAATGGTATTGGAGCCTTTCGTCCAGACAAACCTCCAAGAGTTAAGTTATCTAATCTACCCACAATAGGATCTTATAGCGATCAACCCCTGGAATATTTATTTATTTCATCCTATGATGATGTAGAGAAAAAGTGGAATTTTGTAGCATTTGCTAAAAAAGATTCTTTTGGTAAATATCGCAAAACCACAGGGGAATATCTTGTTAAGATTTATGCAGAAGACGATTATTCTGTTAATTATGAAACTGTAAGACTTTTATTTACTAGAGCTCCTTATCTAGATAATATTCAAAATATTACTTATAGTACTCCTAATAATCCTTATCTATCTTTGATAGACATTAAAGAACCTACTAGTGAGACAACCCTTCCTGCGGTAAGTATACCAGGGGATTTAAAAGAAAACACTATTAATCTCTCTAGAACGTACAATAGATATGATCCTAACTTAAAACTATGGGAATACGCATACTCTGGTGCTCCTATCACTGATAAATGGGATGTTGATTTATCTGTTAGTAATCTCAATATATCTCTTGGAGATTCTACAACATCATCAATCTCTTTGAGATGTAAAGGTATTTCTATAGATAAACTATACGGTATTGCAAAATTAAATCTGATAGAGCTAGACAGTAATACTATCTCTTCTTTATCCTCGACCACTGAACCATTACAAATAATAAATGTAGCAGATCCCTATTATCGAGCTACAGAAGGTTCTGCATGGTCTGTAACTTTTAGTACTAGCGGTGGTTTAGCAAATCCTAATTATCCTCCGACTATAAGATTTTCTGGATTACCTTCTCCTTGCACCGGTTATGATCCAAAATTTGCCACAGAGCTACAGAATTCTTGTTTTGCTAGTAAAATATGGGATAATCTTGATAAAAAATGGAATTTTAGTTTTGTTGGTATTCCTTTATGTAATATAAGTGGTCTCAAATCTTTCAGTATTACAGCAATAGATACTGATACTACACAAAATATTTACTTAGATTCTGATGTAGCATATGCTTCTATTTTGTATAGCACTCTTGATTCTGTTGGAGCAGCTCATCCAGCACCAGAAATTATAGAAGCTCCATTACAACAGGCTCAAAATCCTATTCAACTATATCCAAAGTGTGGAGATGTAGCAATTGATAGATACTATAAATTTGGTGTTAAAAACAGATCAGCCTGCCCCATACCCACAGGCATTACTGGGTGGGTGGTTAGCGGATCATTACCATCTGGCTTAAGCTATAGCATTAGTTTCCCAGGAGGATCCCCTTCCGCTCCATGGGACAATTTATCTAGTGGGACATTGAGAATCTACGGTGTTCCACAAACCTTTGCTAGTGGTGGTTTGTATGATGAAAAATTTAAATTAACTGTTTATGACGCTAGAAATAAATCAGATAGTAAACAATTAACATTCACAGATATTTCTACAGCTAATCCAGTATCTCCTTTAAATATTATTCTTTATTTTGAGAATGAAAAACCAACATATACCCCAAGAGCATCAAGCGTTGGAGGAGTACAACAGCCATCAGGAACTAAATCTATAGACGGAGGAACAATAAATACATATTGGCCACCGTCCGACCCAGTATCCCTAACCTGCACCAGTATCCTTCCTCATTCTAATTGCCAGACTTCTACCTTCAGCTATAGTGGTGGAAGCAATTCTAGAGTATATATTACTAATACCAGAATTAATATTAATAATTCTGATACTTATTTTGAATTTGATAATAATCCTTCGAACTCTCTTAATAAAGGATATAAAGTACAAAGTATCGGTGGTTCTGGCTATATAACTATTCTCGGCAATGTTCTAACAACAGGAGTAGGAAGGTTGGTTAAGTCTAGCCAGGTTTCATATGGAACGTCTAATTTACAACCATTTAATGGTACTGTAGACTCCAACACTGCTAATGGAATCATGGGCTGTGGTAGCTTTAAACCAATAAGTCTTGGGGGAGGTACTGTCACATCTTATGGTTTATTTGGTAGAATTAAACCTTCATTTGTCGCTGATATACCAGTATCAGGAAGCTTTAATAAGAATGATGTATTTTTTACTGGTCTAATAATAAAGCCTATTGATAATTATATTTCTGATCCTTCTGTTTTCACAGTCAAAACATCTAATTGTTGGGAAACAGGATATATCAGATTAAGCGGTATGCAAATTCCAAGACCATCAGTAGAGCTTCCCGCCCCTCCACCGTCATATGATATTGCTCCATTCGCATATAACAATCAACCATATTCCATATTAGGTCGTTGTTCATATGGTAATTCTGCATATGAAAGGGATCAAGCAGATAACTATAGAGTAATATCTATTAATTATGTAATCAAAAATGCTGTTTCTGGTATCACTATAGATGCTGGAGCTATATCTAGCGTATCTGCTGGTACAAGCAATGGTAGTCCAATTCAATTCAATAATGTTCTTAATTCTGGAACCGTATTTTCTGTCTTCTTAAATAATACTCCTGATGTATTTCCTACTTATAAATATAATGCTGTATCATATACAGAAAATGAATATTTTTGGATTCATAAGGGAGGAAACAGAGATGACAATCCGGTACAAACTAGCTTTCCCCCTATTATCATGACTGGCATCAAAAATAGTATTAGTTGCTTGAGTGGAGTTCCAATATCAGGATACTCAGTCAGGGCTATCGGAGGATATATTCCTTATAGTGGAGGAAGTCAAAAGGTTCCATTTTACCAGCTGTCAGATAATACTGTTTGGAGATCATATAATTATGCTCCATTATTTACTGGAATACTACAGAAAAAACTTAATGATAAAGTATTAATTGGAACATATCAACATTCTGGTTTTCTAGGTGGCGTTAATGGACAAAAAATTAACATATCACTTCCAGCGGGTTTTAATTCTCGTGATTATGTTTTACTTACTTTTAGTGGAGATCTATCTTTTTCCACAGGAATAGCTTTGAGTAACACATATGATAATACAATTAGTCTTCCCTTTGAGAGACAAGGATTATCTGCTACTGGATTAGTTATAGTGTCTGATAAATGTTTTATACAATCAATAGATAATGGCACAGTAACTATTAACCATAATAATCTCTCTTATAGTTCTGGAGACTATATTGATATCCTAGATAGTGGAAGAATTTCTACAGAAAATAATAATATTTTACCATACAATTATAAACTGTCTATTATTTCTGGAGATAGCACAACCATCATTGGTTCTTTTAGTGGTCCTAGTAATTATCCGTTTATGAGCGGATTGTCTGTTTCTGGTTTCTATGACCTCAGACAAAATTATTATGATCAAATTAAGATAAACGATATCACTTATGCCAAAGAAGGAGAATGGAGATTTGGTTTGAGTGGCACTCCGGTTGGCTTATACAAAGACTATATTTATAAGATGGTATCTTTTGAGAATACTGGACTACCAGCGTTTTCTGGCACTAGTCTAACTCCTAAAAAATACGTAGTAGAATATCCATTATTTATTAATAAGCCTATCCAAATCATATTACCGAATACTAGTATTAGTAGGAATAATGGTTCTTGGAGCCTTAGTTTCGAAATTGAGGGAGGCTTACGACCTGTCTATAATTACACTCCAGAAATTTTAATTAATGACAATATCTGTAACTTTACTAGAAAATTAAATGTTCAAAATATGAACGATAATTATAATAGTGTTACAGATAGATTGTCTATTACTTTATCTGGAATTAATTCTATAGGGTATAACTGGACAAATTCTAATAGTTTTAGTCTTAAAGTATATGATGACACTGGCTTTGACACAAAAACAGTAACTTTAACTTCACCATAAGGATAGTATTTAATTATGGCTACTGTTAACATCACACCACCATCTCAAAAAGTTTTGATAATTAATCAGTCTACTGACCAAGCTGATAGTCCTGGTGTTATTACCACAAATTTGAATATTATAGATGGTTTTGATAATACTGTTAGTGTTGTTTATGTTGAAAGAGGTTTAACTGGATTAACGGGGCCTAGCGGTTTGCAGGGTGAAGTTGGTCCATCGGGGCCAATCGGTCCAATCGGACCATCAGGTTTGGAGGGGCCTCCGGGTACCGGACTAACCAAATTAAATGTCGGTAATATTACTATTCGAGAAAATGAGACTTTAAATATTGTTGGGTCTGGAGGAACTGTTGTTTCATTTGTCCCCAATACTAAAACCATTAATATTTCATCAGACAGTCTTAGCTCACAATATTCTCCGCTTGGACATCATCACAATCCCAGCGACATTGATAATTTTAATGAATCAGTGGATGATAGAGTAGCTAATCTACTACAGCCCGGAAACTATATCCAATTAAGCTATGCTGATCAAGATCTCAATGTTCTAACTATATCTGTTAGTGGACTAACAATTGGAACAAACGTACAAGCATACAATAACAGGCTAGCTGAACTCAGTAATCTTCCCATCATTCAAAATAAATTGATCTGTGGCACAGGAGTAGATAAATACGGAACCATATCTATTACCGATGCTGGTAAAGTTTTAATTAATGATGCCTCAGCAGCTGCTCAACGAAATACTCTTGGTTTGGGAGACATATCAACTCTATCATCAGGTCTTTTTGCTAAACTAAATGGTGGCAATAGTTTCACAGGAACTCAATCTTTAGGAGATGGAGAATTAAATAGGTTCTCGGCATCTTTGCAGAATATTTCAACTTCTGGTTATACTATAGTACAGTCTGATAACGGTAAAGTTTTAACTTTCACAAACAATATTCGTGCCATAAATGTGCAATTTAGTGATAGTTTATCATTAGGATTTAATTGTTTGATTTCTCAGCTGGGTTCTGGTCAAGTAAGATTATCTGGTAATGGATTGTCAAATAGGTTGGGTCATTCTAAACTAGTAGGACAATTCTCTGTTGCAACATTAGTAAAGGCTGGAGATAATACTATTATACTATCTGGAGACACCACCGACGCAAATGGCGGTCCAGAATAATAGGAGAAATTCATGATACTACCTCCATTTTTTGGATATCCTTTATCATATCAAGACAGAGAAATTTATAGGATATACTGTTCTTATATGTCTAATGATCTATTAACCTACAATGCTCCTAATGAGACAGTTTTAATTTCTTATGTTTCTGTCGAAGTTTTATTATATGATTTACCATGCGACTTACAGATTTCAATCGTTTAAACCGGTGTATTAACTTACAGGACTATATTAGCCACTATAATGACAACATTTAATAATATAATTCTGGTCTAGGAGATGCTATGTCTACTTTATTTTTCGAAGGCTTTGATAAAGGAGTACTCTTAAATGAGCTAGATTCAAAGTATTGGTCTACTCAATTTAAAAGTTTTCCTAAATACGCTTTCGGTGGATATTCTCCGTATGTCATAGAAGATAATCTTTCTGCTACCTATTTAGGGTCTCTTGACCCACAGAAATTAGGTTTTCTCTATAGATACTCTACTCCAACCTCTATTAATGGATTAGTTCCCAGTGGAAGATACACAGATAATAGGGCCGCTCTATATGGTACATATGGTAACATAGACTATACTAAAAATTCATATCCTGGCTTTGGAAGTCCCCCAGGATTTTTAGCATTTACTAATATACAAATAGAAGATACTAATAATTTAGAAACCCCAACATATTTACAGGCCAGTGGATTCCCTTCTCCGTCAGGTAATATCTCATACTTATCTATGAGATGTCTTGGTTTAGAATCTAAGCATAGCGATTATTCTACTTATCCGCATAGACATACATTATTTAGTTTTAATAGTGGAAGTCTTCCTTGTTTAACAGTTAATGTTGTAAAAATTACTGGGAATAATCTCAGCACACTGAATAATAAGAAAGAGACACTAGCTTTAGAAATACAACAAAATGATCAAACAGTAGGTTATTTTGATTTAAATATTTATGGAATGATCAATCGTTATCAAATATCTTCTGTATTTGATTCTACTACTAATAAAATATTAACAATTGCGGACACTAATAAAGGAGATGGATTTAGCGCTATGATTAGTAGGTGGTGTCATTTAGAATTCTCTATAGATCAATCTGTTAATCCTCCTCTATTATATCTAAATGTAGAAGATATTAATATCCCGGTAGTCAATTCAAATCCTAATATTCTAAAAGAGTCATGGGATCTGAGTTTACCAATAAGCGGTTTTAATTTTAATAATTTACGATTTTATAATCGTACTTATTCAAATTCCGTTATGAATGGAATAACTTCTTCTATACAAGGAGAGGATTTATGGAAAGATTCCTGGTATTATATGAGAGGAAGAGTTTGGTTACTAGACGACTTGGTTTTAGTGGATAATGCCGACCCACCCCCATCCTATTGGATAGGAAGCTCTGCTAAAGTTATGTCTATCTATCCTGGAGTTAGTGGTAGTTTGGTAGATAATTATGGAGCATCTGATGGATTATTAAAATGGTATAAAGACCCTACTGTTCGTTCTATTACAAAAACATTTAACGATGATGGTTCTCCATCTAATTCTACATATTATGACTACAGTAGTCATAGAAGAGCTTTTTTAGTTCCAGATGCTGATGGTAATAATGTGACAGCTATTATTAGCGGTAATATAGATGCTATAAAAATGAGTGGACCTAACTATAAATCAAATATTTATTGGGATGCTTTTGATACTGATTCTGTTTGGAGAGGTAGTTTTAATGATGCTATCGGAGGAATGAAAGTATATAATAGCGCTAGGAAAAAATATTTAGATACTAAATTTATCAATGTTATGTATTCTGGACAGACTGATACTTATGAGCCTAACGTAACATTGCTCTTGCATGGAGAGTCTACTCCTATTGCAGACTCATCCACATTTAGTAATAATATTAGCTATACTGGGTCGGTGACAACAACCACTTCTCCCAGTAAAGTCGGTAGTCGTAGTATTAGTTTCCCCAATCAAAATTCTTATCTACACTTGAATTATCCTGACCCATCAGGATCTATTTTTACTATAGAATCTTGGGTTTACTTTCCCAATAATACTACATCTATATCATTGTTTGATAAAACTCCAAATCCTAATATTCAATATTGGAGTTTTCAGACCTATTCATTTGCTGCTAATACTAGCGGCATACAATATGTATCTAATTTTAAAACCAGCGATGATGGAGACGGATTATTCCAATCAGCAAGTGTACAAAGGCAATTATTTTTTCCTACTATAGCGAGCACAGGAGTTTGGCACCACGTTGCTATCACAAGAAATAGTACTAATAATATTATTTGCTATCTTAATGGTCAAGCAGGTAGTTCTTATTATCTATCCAATAGTGGCAGTGTTACTTCTTTTGTTTACCCAGCTGAAACACAAGGTTCGTTCAGCACACCCTACACAGCATCCTTTGATGGTTCTACTATTAGGTCTATTTTTACAATTTTAGATACTAATACTAATGCTCAAATCACTAATGTAAATTTAAGTATTGGTAAAGGAGGATATATTGATGAATATAGAATAACTTCTGGAGTGAATCGTTATCCTACTAATTTTACTCCATCGATCACACCATTCAAAACTAAAATAGATGATTATGTAGAGGTTGGACCCATACAAACCGTTAATAAAACAAGCTATAAAACATATCAATATTATGTTAATCAAAATCCAATTACACAAGAAAACTGGCTCGTACCACAAGTTACTGGTTTAATTTTCGGAGTTAAAAAATTATGAGTGATTATCGAAGAATTAGACTACGAAGAGCCCCTAGTGGAGAATGGATTTCTGTTAATCCCATCTTAGCTTTAGGAGAACCAGGATATGAGACCGAATCCAGATACTTAAAAGTTGGAGACGGAGTTACTGCTTGGTCTGGTCTATCATATGTAGACATTCCTCCTGTAACTATCAATTTTCCAGAAATTTATCTATCCATAGCAGATGGAGCAGACCCACGAGTAGCTATTAATTTATCCAGTGGACAATATCTCAATGTTGTAGGTTCAGGTGATACAACTATATCATATAACAATGCTGCTCGTAGCGTAGTGATAGATACCAAATCTGGTTCCGGTTTCTTAACTGCTCCAAATATCATTAGCAGGCTCGGTTATGTACCACAGGTTTCTGGAGATTATAGCTTATATGGTCATCATCATATAGTTGATCAAGTAGATGGCCTTCAAGGTTTGTTGGATGCTAAACAACCTACTGGTTCATATTCTTATAGTAATCATATTCATAATTTAACCATAGGAGACGGAACTGCGCCAGTTATTTATTATTCTAACAATGAAAGACTGAATATTGTTGGTAGTGGATATACTAATGTATACTATAATAATTCTTCTAATACTATCACTATTGATTCATTAGGAAATAGTGGAGTAACATCATTTAATGCTAGGTCAGGTACTGTTACTTTATCTTTTACAGATATTAGTGGAGCATTAAACTATATTCCGCAACCTGTTGGTAATTATTCTATTAGCGGACATAAACATTATTTATCTGATATTGTAGATTTTTCTAGATCAGTTACTAATATACCCTACAGAATGATAGCCTCATCCTCCTCTTCTGGAAATCCTGGTGATATAGTATGGGATTCATCCTATTTATATATTTGTGTGGGCAGTAATACTTGGAGACGTTCTCCTCATAGTAGTTGGTAAAATGTGTATTTTATATTAGTATTTTTACTCTAAGGATAATTAATATGGCTAATCCTTTTGAAGGTTTAATATCTGCTGGTTATAAAAACTTATACAATCAAGCCATAGACTCACTATTGTCTAATACGGGACTTGCTGTTCCCTGTGTTATATCCTACGGTTCTTCCAATAATAAGCCATGTCATAACTGTATATTTGATCCAATTTCTATAAGATCAGCCAATAGATATAATGGCACCGGTCCCATTTCTTTTACTACGGATACTATTTGTCCAGTTTGTAATGGATATGGACTAATTGATCAAGCTAATGAAGAAACTATATATTTAGCAGTGCTATTTGATAGTAAATATTGGTTTAATTGGTCAACTAAAGCAGATGCTGTTAACATAGTGGACGGCATGGTTCAAACCATATGCTCAATTTCCCTTCTTCCTAAAATTAAAAATGCTCAATATATCACTATAGATAAAAATATAGCTAATTATGGGGGCTATACATATGTGACTGCTGGAGATCCACAGCCATGTGGTTTTGGAGATAATAGATATATTGTTACAATGTGGTCGAGGGCCTAAAATGCAATTCTCATTAAAACTATTAGAATCTGATGCTGCAATTAAACAGATGGTTCTAGATAGCATCAAAGACCATTTACAGACCGCTTTTTATAAAGCTCGTGGTGTTCTAGCCAAAACTATACCAGCCGAAATTTATAAGGCTATAGTATCTGAACCAGAATATCAATCTTTAGTATCAGGCAGACTACGCTACGAATTCGGTATACCGGAAGCTGCTCAAAAAGTCAACGAAATAGTCAATATATGGACCAATAATGTTATAATTGATGTTAATCCAATTACGCTGAATGGTTCTGGCTTAAAGGGTGGATTTAGTATTAGTATGATTAAGTCTAATTATGAAGATGTTTTAACTAGTGATAGTGCTCTAGTATTTGATGGTTTAAGCAAAGCTGTATTACCGTGGTTAGAGTGGTTATTACTATACGGTAGCAAAATTATTGTTAAAAACTATACAGTTCAGGTTGGTCCTAACCCATATTCTAGAACTGGTTTAGCTATTATGAAACCAGCAAAAGAAAACTGGAGAGTTCCTCCTGAATTTGCCGGAACATCGACTAATAACTGGGTAACCAGAGCCTTAGATAAATTAGATGATAACAAAATTCCAACCATGATACAAACAGAAATTGAGAAAAACATATGAGTTGTGAAGACTATACAAAATTCAATACTATTACTTCATTAGGAGGTAATACTTTACTGAATGAATTAGAAGAAAACTTAAAGACATTCCTAGATTGGGGATTTCTTAATATTGGTGGTTTTATTAATGTAAAGATTCCCACTAGTGGATTGTATGGTGGATCATTTCACGAACTTAAAATTTCTGAACAGCCCGGCTTTAATAAAGGTCAGATATGGCAGACCCCCAAAAAAGATTGGGTATGGGAGACAGGAGTTTCTTTTAATGGAACCCAACCCACCCGCATTTCTGGAGTTAGTATTGGAACTAATTTTTATCCATCTCCAACAGGAAGTGGGTCTGTTGGTTATCATATAAATTATCCTCTTGGACAAGTAGTATTCGATAAGCCCTTAGCTGCTGCATCAGTTGTTAAACTAGAATATTCTTATAGATGGTGTCAAGTATACAAAAGTAGTACTGATCCTTATTGGGTAGAATTACAAGGTATGACATATAGTCCATCACCAGCCATTAATCAAAAAGATAAGGGTGATTACTCAATATCATCTAATCATAGAATTCAAATGCCTTGCATAGTTATCGAGCCTATTGCTAGTAGTTATTCTCAACCCTGGCAAATGGGTGCTCATGATTTTGCTGTTAATCAAGACATATTATTACATGTGTTTGCAGAAAATTCTTCTGATAAAAACAGAATAGCCGATATTATACGACTACAAAAACAAAAAACTTTATGGTTATATGATATCCAAAAAGTGATAAATAGTGGGATAAACCCCTTAAATTATCAGGGCTCTATCAACAATACTGGTAAAAATTATTGTGATTTAGTGCTAAATCCATTATATAGATGGAAAAGATGTTATTTAAAAGACATCTCAATTTTAGATATGGAAAGCAGAAATAAAAATTTATATTGGTGTACATTAAGGTTAACGACCGAAGTTATCATTTAGCCAAATTAACGGAGACACTCTCATGGCCAATCGTATTTATTATGCTTGTCAATCTGTGCAGCTAGCTGGTCCATCAGGCACCAAGGTAGTTAAAAATCCTGATTATGATACAATCCAAGGCTTGCAAAGTGTTGGTATCCAAACTAACTTTAATCTAGAACCAGTTTATCAACTTGGTCAGCTTTCTTTATATGACAATTATGAAGAAATTCCAGAAGTTGAAATTACTTTGAATAAAGTATTAGATGGTATGCCAACTATTTATGAAATGAGTATGGGTACTGGCAGTTTGGCTGACTTGGCAAATAATCGTTGTGGTCTTAAAATGCTACTTTATCCTGATACAGTTACCAAGTCCACAGGTGTTCCAACCGCCGCAGTAGAATGCGTACCTTCTTACCTATCAGCTGTTACATATAATTTCCCAACGGATGGTAATTTTACAGAAGAAGTTACATTGGTAAGTAATGATAAAACATGGTTAAATGTGGCTGTTTCTTCCAATTATCCCACCACTAGCGGTGGATCAGCACCAACTTGGGATATTCCATCTCCGAATAATTCAGGTCTTGGTATCATGCGTCGTGGATTATGGAATGCTAGTAGTACTATTCTTCCAACTGGTATTACTGGTACTGGTAATGGTCAAGTTAGCTTAGACAAAGGTTCAGAATCTGGTGGTATTCCAGCGGGCATTAAGATTAACAGTGTTAAAGTTAGTATGAATCTTGGTCGTGAACAAATTCGTGAATTAGGTAGTAGAACACCTTACTATCGTTATATCAAGTTCCCAGTTGAAATTTCAACAGACATTGAAGTTACAGCTAATACTGGTGACATGGTTGGCGTTAGTGGTTCAACTAATATTGCTTGCTCTAATCCTAAAGCTCTTAGCAATAAGAGTATTAAGATTGTTCTCTGCGACGGAATGAGTATTGACCTTGGCAATAAGAACAAGCTCAAGTCAGTCAACTTTAATGGCGGTGGTACTGATGGTGGTAATGCTACAATCACTTATAGTTATACAACATATAGTGATTTTACCTACAGTGCACCTATAAGTGGTGGTACTGCTAGTGGTAGTATTTATCCTCCTTTTGGATTCAGTGATGTTATCGAAGCCACTCCTCTTGCTCTACCAGTTCCAGGCACTGATTACTAATTGTTAAGTTAATTTATATCAAAAGAACATGGTTCGAGGACTATTATGGATGAAGTATTTGCAACAATAGGAAAGTTATATTTAGACTTATTACAAAGTCAAAAGATAATAGAAAATCTACAAAAAAAATTGGAAGATAGAGAAAAAGATATCTCTAAACTACAAGCTTCTATTATTTCTCAAGAACAGTAAATGTGAATGAGTCTAAGTATCACGAAATACTAGTACATAGGATTTTATCTGGAAAACAAGTTTTTGTTTGCAACGATATGACTTATGAACTTAGGAAACCTTCTTTGTCTTTAAAAATCAGTGGAGACATTCTCTATACTGATGCTTATGAGAGTAATCTCTATAATGAATTTTGGTTCTTAGAAGATATTGAACATTTATTATTTGAATTACAGATTCTACCATGGGATTATAAAAAAATAATAGAGAAAATAGAAAAAAGTTTAGAGTCCAGTAAAATAACACTATATCAACAATACTTTGATAGCACCAAAAGAAATAAGATTAAACAGAAAATACAAAATTTAAAAAAGGATCTTGAGCAATTCTTACAAAAACAACATTGCTTAGACTATATTACATTAGAACATTATTGTGATAATATTAGGAACGAATTTTTAATAACTAATACTCTTTATGAGTATAATACAGATAATTTAATTTTTCATAATGAAAATATCGATTATAATTCTTTTAACAGTGTAGCATCCAAAATTTCTCAAAACCTAATAGACATTAGCACCTTCAAAGCTCTCGCTAGAAGTGAGTATTGGAGAAATTATTGGAATAATAATAAAAGCAATATACTAGATGATTCTGTTAAAGAATGGTCTGAAGAACAAAAGAGTTTGATAAATATTTCTTATATGTATGATAAGATATATGAACATCCAGAATGTCCACAACAAGATATTATTAATGATGATGATGCTCTAGATGGTTGGATGCTTTTTAATAAACAAGAAAATGAAAGACAAAAAAAGCAAAAGGGTGTAGAAAATACATTGAGTGGCAATTTGAAAAATGCCTCAGAAGTATTTTTAATGGCAGGGAATAAACAACAGGCAGATGACATACTCGGACTTAACAATAATCAAGGATTAGCTACTCTTAGACAAAAAATAGACTTTATAAACCAGAATGATATTGGAAGTAGGATACCAGATGCTCAGTTGCCAGATGTTCAACAAAAGATAATGCAACAATTAAATAGTAAGGGATAATTTTATGTATGATCCAGATAGGCTAAGATTTTATATGGAAAAGAGGATCCAAACAACCATGATAGGAGCATTAGCTCGCATGGAAGACAATTTTGGTTTTTTGTGGGGCCATGATAAAGAAGGAGAACTATCACAAAAAGAAGAAGAATTTGCTGATATGTGGGATTATACTCGCAATCAAATTTTGAATCATGGTAATACGCAAATTAGAAATCTTAAAGAAGACTTTTATAGACACGGTGGTTTGTTTAAGACACAATATCACTATTCATTCCCGGTAATTAAAAATCAAGACAGGAAGGACAATTAATATGAAAACTGATAACTTTAGTGTGGTTGTTGATAATGTAGAGAAGCATTTCGTGGTCCGTTCACCCTCTTTAAATGATCAAAGAGAAGCCCAGAAAACTTATAACCAAGCCTTTACAGACGCTATAAAGAGTAAATCTGTGGTTAGAGCAAAGATGGATGATCTCTTAGAAGAACAGGGCTTATGGAACAAGGAAAAGCAGAGAAAGTTCTCCGATCTGCAACAAGAACTATTAGATGGAGAAAAGAGATTAGCTAAGGGTGGGTTCGGTCTAAAGGATGCTAAAGACCTTGCTTTAAAGATGAAAGAAATTAGGGCCGAAATAAGAGACCTAATTAGTGTTCGTACATCTTTAGATAATCATAGTGCTGAAGGTCAAGCTGATAATGCTAGGTTTAATTATTTAGTATCCGCTTGTGTGGTGTATAAAGATACTAATGAGCCTTATTTTAAGAGTTTGGAAGAGTATTTGAACAAAGCAGATGACCCAGTAGCTTTGCTCGGTGCTCAGAAATTGGCTAATATAATTTATGGGTTGGATAATAATTTTGAGAAGACTTTACCAGAAAACAAGTTTTTACAGAAGTATAAATTTGTTGATGAAAAGTTAAGGCTTGTTGATAAGCAGGGTCGTTTGGTTGATGCTGAAGGTAGGTTGATCGATGAGAATAATCGTTTCATTGATGAGCAGGGTAACTTTGTTGATAAGTTCGGCAATAGGGTAGATCTAGAAGGTGACTATGTAGTTGAAGCACAGCCATTTTTGGACGAAGAAGGAAAGCCCGTTGTATTAGAAAGCAATAAAGAAGAAACTAAAAAAGATGAAACAACTCCTACAACTACACCAGCCCCAGAACCAACTCCATCAGATAAAACTGTCTGATATTTTTTCTAAATTTTGTTTCACTTATAGCACCATACTGTTACTCGACAGTGTGGTGTTATTTTTTTGAGGTATAAATTATGGCTAGAGGTTTTAATCTTACAGCAGAGTTAAATTTACGAGGACCATCTAACATTAGGACTGTTGTTGCTGATATTAGGCGACAACTAGGAACTATTAATGCTGATGTTAATGTTCGTGTTGATCCTAATGTAACTCGTAATATTACTACTCTTAATCAAACTTTTAGAAATTTTACTAATACCTTACAGGCCACCAATGCCTCAGCAAATGCTACAGCTTTATCTTTGAGAAATCTTGGAACAGCTATACAACAAGTTAATAATAGTGCTGCTAATCTACCGGCAAACTTACAACAGATTAATGCTGCTACAAGAAATGTTGTTCAACAAAACGCTGCGGCTTCTGCTGCGGTTCATAATACAACTTCAGCTTTTATGGAATTTGGTCGCCAATCAGCATTGGCTGCTCGTAGATTTGCTGCTATTAGCACAGTAACAGCTGTCATCTATAAAGTATCCAACGCCCTGACATCTGCAACAACCGACTTTATTGCTTTTAATCAAGAATTAGTCAGAGTATCTCAGGTTACTGATACTTCCGTAAAGAATCTTGGTGGATTGGTTGGCGAAATTACTGAATTATCAACCAAGTTTGGTGTGTCATCTAACGAATTAATTAAAGTATCTAGCACATTAGCTCAGGCTGGTTTAAGTGCTAGAGATACAGAGAAGGCATTAAAAGCTTTAGCTCTTAGTGCATTAGCTCCATCATTCGATAACTTGAATAGTACCGTAGAAGGTAGTATCGCATTAATGAGACAGTTTGGTATTAGTGCTGGTGAATTAGATAGTGCATTGGGTTCAGTTAATGCGGTAGCTGCTAAGTTTGCTGTTGAAGCCGGTGATATTATTACTGCTATTCAGCGTACCGGTGGTGTGTTTGCTACAGCTAGTAAGGGTGTTAGTGAAGGTACTCAAGCTCTAAATGAATTTATGGCTGTGTTTACTAGCGTTCGAGCTACAACTCGTGAAAGTGCTGAAACTATTGCTACTGGTTTAAGAACAATTTTTACCAGAATTCAAAGAGGAGACACAATCGATGCCCTTAAAGAATATGGTGTAACACTAACAGACCTTCAAGGTAAATTCGTTGGACCATACGAAGCTGTTAGAAGATTAAGTGAAGGACTATCTCAATTAGATCCCCGAGATTTAAAGTTCTCCAGAATTGTAGAAGAACTTGGTGGTTTTCGTCAGATTGGTAAGGTGATTCCATTAATTCAACAGTTCGCAACTGCTCAAGCAGCATTAAAGGTTGCACAAAGTGGACAAGACTCTTTAGCAATTGATGCTGCCACCGCACAACAATCTTTAGCTGTTCAAATGGCAAAAGTAAGAAATGAGTTTGTAGGCTTAGTAAGATCCATTGGACAAAGTTCTGGATTTCAGTCTTTCGTTAAATTATCTTTAGATTTAACTAGTAATTTAATTCGATTAACAGATGCTGCCAAGGGAGCATTACCAGCTCTTGGTGCTATATTTGCAATGAGAGGTTTGTCTGCTCTTGGTCAGTTCGGTAGAGGATTTATTGGTGGTATTAGACCCACCAGAAATAATCAGGGTGGACAAATCAGAGCTTTTGCTGCTGGTGGTCATGTTCCAGGTTCTGGAGATGGAGATACTGTTCCGGCCATGTTAACGCCGGGAGAGTTTGTTCTTAGAAAAAGTGCTGTTCGTAGTATTGGAGTAGGAAATCTTCATCGTATTAATAGACATGCTGGAGGAGGAAAAGTAGGACCAGTATCTATCCAAAAACTACCTCAAGCTGTTTCATTAATTTCTCAAAATCCTAAAATAGCTAGGTATATGAACGTTAATGAAGATAGTGCTTCAGGATTTATTAAACAGATAGAGCCGTGGATGTTAGGATTGAACGTTAAGAGTATTGCAAGAGAAATTTATAATGACATGAGAAAAGGTCTACCTATTTCTCCAACAAATCAGAGATTTTCATTAGGAAAAAATAAAGCTACTCCAACACAAATGCAAAGCTACTCTAATCTTTTAGGAAGAAGAGGAAGTGATAAATCACCAAAAGACTTTTTAGCTGGTAAAGAAGGAGCACGAAGAATTAGTCAGCTTGGAACAGCAGATGAGAGCCCCAAATGGTCTGAAGCATATGAGAGATTACTTTCTAGAACTATAAAAGAACGAGTAGGAAAACAATATATACCAACTGGAGAAATTGAAAATATTCCTCGTAGAAATAGTTATCCCGTAGATCTTATTAGTGCAGATGGAAAATCAGTAGGAGAAGTAAAATTTCGTCCTTCTGGTATGGTGTCTAAAACAGATTATTTAGATAAGTTATTAAGAGCAAGAGTGGTTAGAAATTTAACTAGGCCATTTACTCTTTCTTCTCCAGAGTCTAAGGACATCGGTAATATTAATGTTTATGAGATGCCTAATAAAGATTTGGTAATGAATGAAATTAGAGATTTATACGCAAAAAATCAAGGGAAAAATAATAGAGCTTCCGGAGGTTTTATTCGTAAGTTTGCTAATGCTGGTTTGGTAACTCCAACAGCAGGAACAACAGCTACTTCTAGCGAAATATTAAAAGTTCTTACTCTACAAGGAGCAATGCAAGCTAGTGGAGCAAATGCTGGTGATATACTCAAAATATTAAAGAAAAAAAATGCATTAAGTCCACAGGAAAAAAGCATCAAAGATCAAATCTTAGCAGCTTATACAAAGAAAACTTCTGGAATTAAAGCAGCAAATGATCTGGATATACAAAAAGCAACTACAGAGGGTCTATTGTTTGGTGCTGCTGGATTCAAGGGCAAAGCTTTTGCTACAACTCCCAGAATGGATATTCCAGGACTAAATAATCCAGTTAAAGTTAGAATTACTAGTGGTGTCCTAGATAAAAACGCTGCTGGAAGAGACATCAAGAGGATGGCTCAAGCGATGAGTGGTGAAAGTCAAAACTTAACCAAGAATGTAATGATTAGAGATATTTTAAAACAAGTTGGTCCCATATATTCTGATTTTGATAGGACATTAGCTTTTGGTGCTGATAAAATTCTATCTGATCCTAGAAAACCAAGATTTAGTGAATTTTCTGATAAGACAAAAGTAGAGAGGGCTCTAGCAAAAGCTACACTTAGCAAATTAGGTAAAGCTCTTGTTAGTCAAGTTAAGAAAACTCCAGAACTACTTGATAATTTACATGTGATTTCAGCTAGGCCACAAGCAACTATGGGTTTGATTGCTACATGGTTAGCTAAAAATGGACTCCCAATACCAATAGATAGAATTAAAGGTGTTGGTGGTCCAGATCGTACTGCTGAACAAATTGCCGAACTTAAACTTAAAGAGATGGACAAGTCTGGTTCATTTATTGATGATGATGAGAGAAATATTAATGCAGCAAAAGCAGCAGGTATTAACACCTATCTATATAAGAATAAAAAAGTTAAATCTTCTGATCGTAAAAAGATGGGCGAGGCCAATGCTCAGGGATATATGGCTGAAAGTATTATTCATCAGCTTGGTGGTCCAATAGCAAATAAAGCCGCCACCAATTATGGTATCGACTTCCCAGATGGTCTTCAGGATGCTGCTAAATATTTTAATCTTCCTCAAAATATTCCAACAGATGCTAAACTTACCCTTAATGGCCCAGCAGAACTAAAAGACCAAATTGGTAATTATCTTAAAGCTAGAGGTTATGCATCGGGTGGACATGTTCAAGCTATGGTTTCTAATGGTGAGGCTTATGTTCCACCAGAAACAGCCAAGGCAATAGGATATGGTAAACTCAACCGAATGAATCAAGCAGATCGTAATGGAATGAGTTCATTTTCTTCTGGGGGAATTAGTGTTTTTAAAGGTTCGGGTACAGGAACTAGTGATAGTATAGGGCCGATAAACTTACCAGTAGGTAGCTTTATTCTTCGTGAAGCTGCAACTAAAGCTTTAGGCTATCGTTCTGGTGGTGCTGTTCGTGGAATACAACGATTTGCTGGGGGTGGCACAACATATGAAGCAGTAGCGAGTTTTGATGCGGTATCAGCACAGGCTGAAAAAGCAGTAGATGATCTATTAGCTAAAATTGTAAATCAGATAGCAACAGCCAATCCTTCTGTCGATTTCGATACAGCTTATAGGTCAGCAGAAGATCAAGTAGTCGGAGGAGTGAGTCTTGGTACTAGACAAGCAGCTGATTTAGGAGATCAAAATGCCGCCAAGGCCGTAGCAGATGCTCAACGTAAACAAGTAGCATCTCTTACTAGACAAATTAGAGCAACAGATAGTAGCGTTAGTGTTTCTATGGCCAAGGCCGCCGCAGAAAGAAAGGTGGCAGATGCGTGGGGAGGTTTGTATAAAGCTGTTCAAACAAATACTCAATCTCAGAGCAGATTAGCACAAAGCTTTCCTACACTTTCCAAAGCGTTTCAAGGAGCATCTAGAGGATTGGGTTCAATTAGAAGTCGAATAATGGGACCATCAGATGAAGAAATTGGTAACATGTCTGACTCTCAAAGAGCACAATATGAAGCTAAAAGAGATAGAAGAGCTAGATATATGAATGGTGGTTTAGCTCTAGCATTTGCTGCTCCTATGGCAGCAGAAGCGGTAGGCTCAATGGTTGGTGGAAGCAATGGTAGAGGAGTTGCTGCTGCTGGCACAGCATTTGGTGGGGCCGTATCTGTTGGGGCACAATTTGGTCCTTGGGGAGCACTTGCTGGAGCAGTAGCTGGTGCGGTATTAGCTGTAGATAGCTTTGGCAAAGCAGTGGCAGAAGCTGATATAGATGTTAGTAAAAAGAAAATAGAAGGTAGTGCTACAAATGCGGAAGCTCAATTAGAAAAACTTAATAAAAATCCAAAAGATGCCGCTATTACATCATCAATTATTCAAAATTTTAAAAGCATTGCTGCTGAAGAAGAAAAAATATCAGCAAAACAAGCAGAATTACGACAGCCCAGTTATTTAACTCGTGGTTTAGAAGCTGCTTCTTTCGGTATGTATAAAGCTGCGAAACCAACAGATAAGCAAATTGCTGAAGAAGAAACTGCTAACCAAAAAGTTGCTGGAGAGATAGCTCTTAAGACAATTACAGCTAAGGTTGAGGGTGGATCAAATATTCAGGAAGCCTTATCCTCTTTTGGTGGAGATAAAGACTTAGCAAAATTAAATATTGCTCAAACTAATGAAAAGTTTAATCTGGAAAATAAAAAATTAGAGAATATTAAGAAAACTCCAGGACAAGATCCACAAATTATAGCAGATGTTGAAAAGAGACAAAAAGAGTTAATAGATGTTTACTTTAAAGAAGAAACAGCAACACTACAAGCTACTGTAGCAGAAAGATCCAGGGTGCAAGCTCTACAACAATCTGCAAGAACTTTAAATCTTGCATCAGTTAGTATATCTAAAACCTTTGAAAACATGGATCAGGCTATTGCAGCAGCCACTATGGGATTAGACAAAGCCAGTCAAAGAATTGATGAGATAGCAAGTGGTCAAGCTTCGCTAAAAACAGAATTTAAGTCTAAAGACGTATTAAAGAATCCTAATGCTTATTCACAAAAAGAACGTCAAACAGCAATTAGTCAAGTTAGTGGAATGTTTGGTACAGATAAGAAATTTGTTGAAGGATTATCCAAGTTCGGGTCTTCTGCTGAAGATACTATTACAAAAATTGCTGTTAAAGCACAACAGAGCGGTAATGGTAGTAGTGAAACTTTAGGAGATGATATTACCAGAGAATTAACTCAACAACTTATAGATACTTTTGGAGATAATAGAATCTCTGATGCTATTCGTGAACAATTAAAAGGCGCTGTTAAAGATAATATCAAACAGAATGACGGAGTATTAGATCCTCAGTCCTTAATAGAGAGCACTGGTGGACTAAAACAATTAATTGACTCTCAGAAAAAATCCTTCAATACAATGTTGGGTCAGTATGAATTTATAGAAAAAGGATTAAATCAATATGGAGAAGCTGTACAAAAAGCAGCTGAACTTCAAACTCAAGCTATTGGTAAATTTGCTAGTTTACAAGGATATCTCTCAGACAGTACTGTATCACTCAAAGAAGCTCTAGGAGAAGGACGAAGAATTTCTCTTAAAGAAAGAGCATCAGGCAGATATACTGAAGCAGCAATAAACGCTGGTATTAAACCCGGCTCTTTAACAGCAGCTAATTTGACCAACCAAAGAACAATGTTGATGGGTCAGCAGGCTGCTGTTCAAGGTAATATTAGTAAACTAGAAAATTCAGGTAATGCAGCAGATCCTGCTGTTATATCTCTTATCAACAAGCAAAAAGAAGCTCTTGCTAATCTAAATAGACAAATCGCCGCTACTGAAAAAGGTTTAGAAACCCTACCAGATCTTATCAAACAAGATATGCAAGACACTCTTAGTAAAATTAGTCAGCTAAGATCAGAGAAAGAAAGTAAAACTCAGGCCGGAGCTTCTTTTGGAGAAAAATTAGTAACAAGCACCCCCACAGAATTAAAAAATCTCAATTCCACCTATGATCTTCTTAATAGAACATTAAACGGTCAAATCACCACCATCAACCAGTCCATCTCTGCTCAACAAGCTTACCAAAAAGTTATTGAGGATGGCGGCACCCACATGGATGCGGTCGGTGCTGCTCAAGAAGCTTTTGCTAGTGATGCCAAGAATACTTTTGGTTTATTTAATGAGCTTATTACTGTTTCTGGATTAGATAATACTGATCCTCAAAGAGCCGGAAATCTAAGAGCTGATTTGATTGAGAACACAGCCAGAAACCAAGGTCTTAATGTTCAAAATAATCCTTTCTTAAGAGAAATTGTTGCCAACCTGAGAGCTGCCCCAAAAGAAGATCCACAAATTAAAGCACTAGAGAATCTATATAAACAACAACAGGCAGCTTTGGGCGAAGCTACTCAAAAGGCTATTAACCCACTATTAGAAAAACAAGCTCAAATACTCAATACTGCTAATACAGCTTTAATAACAGCTTTAACTAATTTGACCAATGCTTTTAATAATGCTCAAGGTCGTAATGAAGGATTAGGATTAGCCAGACCGGGCAATGTTATGACTAGAGCACAAGGTGGTCCAGTTTATGCTGCTAGTGGAACTTTAGTTAATTATGAGCCAAGAGGAACTGACACTGTTCCTGCCATGTTAACTCCTGGTGAATTTGTAGTTAATAGATCAGCTACACAAAATAATTTGCCTCTTTTAAAGAGTATTAATTCTGGTAAATATGCTAAGGGTGGGGTGGTTTATTTAGCTGGTGGATCAACCAACCCTGTGCAGATAGCAAATGTAATAGATCCGCTAGTTGCTAATATGATATCTGGCAGTGATGATGCTGGTGATGCATTAAATATCATAGCAAGAGGAAATAGATATAGAGTACCTAGTAATCTTAGTCCTCGTGATCCTTTATTTAAATTTTTATTAGCTAGACAGGGTGATCCAGCTATGACTGGAGCTAGGGTAAGGAGAGAATGGAATGCAGCTGTGCGAGCTTCTAGATTAGGTATTAATGATCCAATTTTTAAACCCTACATACAACAAATAACTGAAGTCAAATTAGCAGGACTAGACTTAGGTGATAACGATATCCCAGAGATAAGAAGACCCAGAAATGTAAATCCAAATGGTTTAGAAAGATGGTTAGGAATACAACCGGTAAAACCAAAACCACCAGCTTCATTACTAAATAGAACTGGAAATATGTTAGGCAGTGCTTATCAAGGAGCTAGATCTGTTATTAGAAATCCCGGAGCAGCTTTGAGTTATGGAGCTAGTCAAGCTCCAGGTATTGCCAGAGCTGCCGCTCCTATTGCTGGTCGATTTTTTGGATCAATTTTTGGCGCTGTTAGTGGAGCAATGGCTGATCCTAGACTCACAAATAGAAATAGATTAGTTAATACTGGACTAGGAATGTTAACAGGCACGGGAGAGACCATGGGTGATGTTGGAGCTCATTCTATGATAGGATGGGCTACGGGTGTTGAACAAGGAACTATGTTAGATAGACAATTGGGTAATTTCAGTCAATTAGGATTAACTTCAGTTGAACACGCTACTATGGGTGTCCCAGCACAATTCGCTCCAATTACAGCTGCATTAGCTATGAATATTCAAGAAACAGCTGGTTATTTAGCAGATGCTAATGATGCAACTACCAGTGAAATAAGAACAAATAGAAACTTACAAGCTAGCAGAAGACCCAGAAGACCCAATGATCATCTTGGTGGTTTTGACTTAAATGCATTTCAAAGAAGCGCTGTAGAAAGAAAAGCAGAACTATTAAGATTAAAGAAAAAAGATCAAGCAGCCCGAGGAAATTCTCAGGGCACTAGTTCAAACCAAAATTTTTATGATGAACAAATAAGACTTATTGATGATTCTTTTAATACAATGGATACTGTTCCTGGCATATTTTGGGACACTAAACAAGATAAAAATAGAGGAACAGGAGCTAGTAGTGCTCGCCTAGATGCCGCCACAGAAGCTCATGTACAATATTTAGATGAGCAAGAAAGAAAATCAGAACTAGCCGCAGAGCAAAAAAGAGCAGAAAAAGCTAAAAAGGTTGAAAGACAAAGACAAGAAGAAAGAAGACAAACTAGAGCAACACAAGTTAGAGCTACAGCTAATAGAGCAGTACAGACAGCAGTTCCTTATGTATCATCAGTTGCAAATGCTGCTGTATCAGGTTTTCAAACTATTAATAGAAATAATCAGGAAAATATTAACAGAAGACGAGCAGCAAATGAAAGTCAGGCTGATCGATGGGTTGATCGTCCAGCATTACCACCAGGGGCTGCAAAGGTCGCTTTTGATGGAGACACAGTTGATGTTTATAAACAGACAGATAAATTAAATAAAGAAAAACAAGAAATAGAAGCAGAAATAGATAGATATAAGTATAAAGACCCTAAGGATATGAGCAAGGAACAGAAGAGAGATAAAGAAAAGCTATTACAACAACTTGAAGATAAAAATAGACAAATTGTATCATTAAATAATAAAGCTTTTGTTGATATCCCACTAGCTGAACAAGATAGACTATGGAAAAACTATGAGAAAAAACAAGAAAGAGAAGCTAATAGAGCACAAATTTTAGCATCTAATAGAGCTAATTCTAGACGATTTAACTTGGAATTAGCGGTAGGTAAAGCTGTTGGTATGGGTGCTCCAGATAAATTCCGTAGTCCAGAAGCTTTTATGGGCTGGAGAGAACAAGCCTTATCTAAACTTAGAGGAAAGTTTAATCTAAGTGGAAGTCCCAGACTAGACGAAAAACTCTTAACAAAGTACGGCTTATCAGCAGATGCTGCTAAAGATCTTTTCCGTCCATTCACACCAGAACAAGCTGAAGCACTTATTCAAACAATGAGTCAGCAAACGGTTGGTGGTAACTATAAATATAGTGATAGAGATATTGCCATATTAAGAATGAGTCAAGATCAAATTGAGCAAGTAGCATTTCGTATCTATAATAAGTCTGGTGATTATGGTGCGGATGTGGCTACTATGGCTGAGAGAAAAAGACTAGAGAAAGCTCAAGGAAAAACTTTTGCTAAGTTATTAAGAAACTTTAGTAGCATTGATAGAATGGCAGCAAGAGGTCAAGGCATGAATCCTGGTCAACAGGCCATGCTAAAGAATAATATTAGCAAACAATTAACGAAAATGGGTTATATTAATCCAGAAGATACTGATGCTGCTAATGCTGCTAGATTATCAGCTTTCAATATTAACAATACTGTTGGATTACTATATCCTAGAGTTGCTGCTGGTAATCCTGCGTTCAGAGTAGCTCAAGGAAGTAGTAATGGTGGAATGATTTATGCGGCAGATGGAACATTAGTAGATTATCAACCACGAGGAACTGATACCGTTCCCGCAATGTTAACTCCGGGCGAATTTGTTGTTAATGCTAAAGCCACCAGTCAACATCTTCCTTTATTACAAGCTATTAATAAGAGCAAGGGTGGAGTAATTTATAGATCAGTTGGGGGAGAAACTAAAACATTAGACTCTACACAACAGTCATCACAAATTCGTGATAAAGAATTAAACTCAAGACTACAACAAGAAATTGCTAATAATGCTAAAAATAATCTAGGACTATCAACAAAGATTTCTGATACTACTAAAAATACCAAAGATCAACAACTACCCAAACTAGTTAATAATACCGATACTATCAATAGAAATAATTTAACTAGATTTGATAAGGTAGATGTTACCGAGCAAAGATTACTCAAAAACACTGATGATTTGAAGAAACAGAATAAAACAAATTTATCACAGACTTCTGATAGTCTAGGATACATGATGGATAGAGACTCAACCCATTATGAACTATCCACTGCTCATTTTGCATTATCTAACAGAATGGATGCTAAATTAGATAGATTGCTGCTTCTAGCAGCTGCTCCACCTATGATACCCCCTGCTCCTCCTGCTGGTGCTCAAAATGGTCCTCCTCTTCCCGGTGCTCCTCCCGGTGCAGGTAATCTTCCGGTTAATCCGGGTGGCGCAGGTGCTCAATTTAGTAAGGGTGGTATAGTATATGCATCAGCTGGTAAATTAATAAATTATCAGCCCAAAGGCACGGATACTGTACCAGCAATGCTAACTCCTGGTGAGTTTGTTGTTAATGCTAAGGCAACTAGTCAAAATTTACCATTATTACAAGCTATTAATAAAGACAAAGGAGGTGTAATTTATGCTGAAAAAGGCAAGCATATACCTTCCCAAGACTTATCTTTTGAAGACGTTGCTCTTGGCAAAGGACTACCAGCAAAATTTAGTCCTAGAACACCAGCTTACGGATCAAAAGCAGAATTAGACAAAGCAGTTGCAGAAGGATATAATGCTGCCATAAGCAACGATGAAGAACTTAAAAGTCAACCATTAGGGAAATTAGATCATTTACAATATCGAAGAGCTTTTCCTTATGTTGAAAGACATAAATTAGATACTAAAATACGCACTCACTATCAGCCTCCTTTTGACACCAGATTTAGTGGATCTTTAATGGGAAAAGAAGGACAAGAAGTAATTCATGTTGATCCTAAAAAGGGCTCATACGGACTATTAATGCACGAGATGAGACATGCTGCTTTTGGAAGTACTGATGAATCGCAACGATCTGAAACTTTTATGACAAACGAAGATCTAGATTGGGCTGTTCAAGTTTATAATGCAAAGTATCCAAACAATCCTATAAGCATGTCTAGAGCAGAATATTTAACTAGGCCATTTGAAATTGATGCTAGGCTTGGAGCGGTTAGACAAATAATGAAAAGACATCAACAAGCACTAGTGTCTGCAAATAAACCAGTGCCATATAAAACTGTTGAACAGGCATATCACTATTTCTTAGCTAATCGTAATTCATTAAATAGATCAGAAGATTCTGGATTTGCAACAGAAGATTTAGATTTTTATACTATGTTTAAGGATAAATATGAAACTATGATGGCCATGAGAATGGCTGAACTTTATTCTAATGGTGGAGTTGTTTATGCTCAAGATGGTAGACAAATAAATAAACCTAGTTTAGAAGATATAAGAGCACAAAGAAAAGCAGACTATGAAAATGAGAAGTTAAGAAGAAAACAAGTGGCAGGTATCAAAAGAAAAGACAAACAGAGTAATAAAGCTAAACTAACACCAGAACAAATAGAGAAAGCAAGACAGGAAGCCAGAATAGCAAGTATTTTAAAAAATTGGGGTAACCCTGAGGAATCCTCTCAGTTGAGAAATTCCCGGCAGTATTGGAATGAATATGGTAATTATTCCGATGCTGTTGGTGGTTCACCAGCAGTTAATTTTAGAACTTGGATGAAAGAAAATTATCCGGGAGTCAAGGGTGATAGACTTGAAAAGATGATTAAAGATTTTGATCCAGAAGATGCGAATGCTACCACATATTCTAAGGGTGGGATAATTTATGCTCATGAAGGTACGCTAGTTCCAAGAATAATGGATCCAAGATTGGGCCAACAAAATCAGAGTGATATGCCGGAAATGACTCCAACTCAAGGAGAATTAGATTGGGCACGTAGACAACAACAAGCTCATGTAGCAAATAGAGATGCTGAAGGATTTGATTGGAATGCTCCAGAAGGTGTTATAAGTGCTTATGGACCACCACCAGGACCAGGGCCATTGGGTGCTCCATTCCATGAGAGAATGAATATGTTTAGTGATATTGTAGGAAGTTTTCTTTTTGGTTTACCCGGAGCAGGACCTAAACCATCACCACAAACAAGAGTACCAAGAGCAAAAACCCCTCTGCTTAAACAACCAGTAGTATTACCAGCCCCACGACCAGAAAGAGCTCCTTTGGGTTTTGAAGATTTGGGCACTCGCGGCGCTGCTAATCCAAAAGCTGGAGGAGTAAAAGGAACTGGTCTTACCTCAACTGACACACAAGCTACGGCGCAAGTATTTGATCCAAGTAAAACTATGTCTCAAAGTCGAACATTGGCAGAATATCAAAAATCTCTAAAAGATGCTAGAGATATTGAATTCAAAAGATTAGAGAAACTAAAAACTCAATGGGCCAAAGAACAACTTGCAGAATATCAAAAACAAGAAAAAGAGGGTACTCTTAGACCAGATACTAAATCAAGAAACCAGCAGGGTTTACCTGTCTATAGAAGCTTAGAAGAAAGAGCAGATGAAATTGCTAGCTACAGAGTACGAAGTCATCAACAAACATTAGATGCAGCATATACTTCGGCTAAGAATTCATCAGAATATGACTTTGCTTCCAACAGAACAGTTGATACTAATAAAATAACAGGTGCAAGCTCTTTTATAAAACCTCAAGCTAAACCAACTTTTTCTAAATTTATTGAAACAAAAGATTTTGATATTGATTCGATACAGAGACTTATTCAATATCCTCAACCAGTTTTTGATAGTTTAGTTGAAACATTATATCAACTAACTGGAACATCTGGTGAATTACCAAAAACATTTAATCGTACTAATTTATTGTTTGGAGATCAAGAGATTGGCATTACCGGAATAGGAGCAAAAGCCCCTGGTGTTGCGCAACAGCCTGTTGGTCGTATGGGGGTTAGAGATACTATTGGTAGAGAAAATATACAAACAGCATTAAAAGAAGTACTATTAAGTAATTTTCGTTCAGAAATGGGTAAATTTGAACGTGTTAATCTTGGACCAGTAGATGAAATGAATGCCTCCCGATACAAAGATAGAGGTTTAATTGGTACTGCTGAACAAAAAGTTGGAGGCACATATGGTGCTAAAGTCGAAGGAACTGGTAATTTCTATCAACCTGAAAGCGAGTCTGCTGCTGCTGAATTTTTGTCTAGACATACTAATTTTAATTTAACTCAAGCAGATACTGATCCAAAACTAGCACAATCTAGAGGTGGATTCTTAATAGAAACAGCTCGTGGAGTATTAGAAGATGCTAAACAAAAAGTTATGATCAAGCTCCAACAGTCTCTCCTTGCTCAACAAAATAAACCACAAACTCCAGATGTTCCTGGAGCTCCAGCAAGTAATAAAATTCGCATTCTAAGTCCATACGATAATACAAATGCAGACAAGTTTAATTCAGAAGTATTTGGAGAAGATGCAAGAGAGATAATTGCTTTTTATGAAGATCCAAAAACTGGATCCGCTAACCAAGGATGGGGAAGAGTTTCTGCAAAACCGATAGATAATCAAAAAACATTTAAAATAGAAACATCATTAGCCAAAAAAGGATATGGAGAAAGTTTATATCATGCTATTATAGAGTATATCACTAAAATAGGTGGTTCTGTAATACCTGACGATAGTCAAACTCCAGATGCTAAAAAATTATGGAAAAAATTAGAAAAACATCCTGATATTAGTGCTGGAGAAAATGGTTATACTAAGAAACCAAGTCTTATAACAGATACTACTAGAGTTGAGTCTGGTGTTGGTGAAGACTATATTAGAAGACCAACAACCTCATATGAAATTGAGCAACAAGGCTATGGCGATTTAGTTAAGCCCGTAAGCCCAACACCTGTCACACCAATACCATCCTCTAAAGCAAAAGCATTTGGTCAATTTAAATCTCAGGGTGGCATAGTTTATGCTCAAAATGGTGTGTTGGTTCCAGGATCACGATTAATGGATCCAAGACTAGGTCAACAAAATCAGAACTATATGCCAGAAATGACTCCAACCCAAGGAGAATTAGACTTTGCTAATCAACAGGCAAAATTACAAACACAACGAGCAAAAATAACTACAGATAATAGTGGGAGACAGTGGCATACTCCAACAGGAGAAATTAGTGCTTATGGTCCACCAGCAGGACCAGGATTATTAGGAGCTTCTTTTTTAGAAAGAGCTGGTGCAGCTTGGAATATGTTTACTGATATTGCTGAAGCAGCTGTGGCTGGAGGTGCTACAACAACCAACGCTGGTTCAAGACAAAGTATCAGAGGAGCAAAAACTCCTATTACTAAATCTAGTGCGCCATTAGATGTGCCCAAAGCTTCTAAAACTGTACCTCTTTTTCATGCTAGTAATACTGGCTTAGAAGACTCTATTTTAAAAAGTTTTCAAAAAGAAGGTGGTAAAAGTAGTATTGCAAAGGGGTACGGACAAGGTCAAGGCTTGTACACCTACACTAGTAGGGAAGCAGCTGAAAAACACGCCAGATCTATTATGCAAGGAACACTTACAGGAGCAGATACTCGTGGTAAACCCATGATTGTTAAATTTGATGAAACATTAGACCCATCAAGATTTGATCTTGATTATGAGCTAAATAAATCTTATGTGGCTCGTTGGTTACATGATAATTTTGACCAAGTACAATCAGTATTATCTGATATGAAATATTCCCCGTTATTAAAGAAACTAGAATTACAAGATCCATCTGGTAAAACCTTAAGAGGTATTCAAACACAAACATTTGCTAGTCCAAATAGTGGAGGGGGAGGTCTTGCAGATAGTTGGCTAATGCAACAGCAGACTAGACTACCAAGCAGACGAGCAATATATGATAGTACAGATGCAGTAACAAGAGATGGTGAAGTTCTATCCCAAATTATGAAGTTTATAGGAAAAAGAAATCCAGAGATGCTTCAAAAATTTAGAGAAGGATTTTTTGAAACTATGCCACCTGGATCAGCTATTAAATATATTGGTTCAGACAATTTAGCTCCTAGTAATATTGATGTATTAGCTAAGGCTAGAGGTGGGGTGGTTTATGCTAATAATGGAATGTTGATTCCTTATCAGCCAAGAGGCACAGACACTGTACCAGCAATGTTGACCCCAGGAGAGTTTGTTGTTAATCGTCAGGCCACTCAGCAAAATCTACCTCTGTTAAAGAGTATTAATAGTGGAGCCCAAGGATTTTCTAGTGGTGGAGTAGTATACTTAGAGTCAGGTGGAGAAACTCCTAAAAAACGAAAATATACACAAGACAGAGATGAAAGAAGACAATTAGATCAACTAAGACTAGCAGCAATAGAAGCAGAGAGAAAACAGACTAGAGATAGTATAGAAGCTGAAAGAAAAGCATTGGGCGAGAGAGTAAAAGAAGCACAAATAAATAAAGCTGAAGAATATAAATATAGAGGAATACCAAGACAGATTCAACAAGCTCCTCCTCAAGGGAATCAGACAAACCAACAGAACCAACAACAAAATCAGGCAATGTTTACTCAGGGTAATCAACAGATGAATCCCCAAATGAGCCAAAGAGTAAATATGGCTGCTCAAGCAGCTTTTGATCCTCAACATGCTGGAGATGTTGATAAACAATTAGCGATATTTGGAACTTTATTAACTGGAAGTAATCAAGTATTAACCCAATTTGGTATGGCTTTAGAAAACATGATTCAAAGCATGGGGGCAACTCCAGTCGGTGGTGGTGTAAATAATAATAGCAGAGGTCAATTAGACGGATTAAGCCAGTTTACCAGCACTTTCAATAGATTTATTGGTCAACTTGAACAGATTAAAATACCAGAACAAGTTAATCTACAAGGTACACACAGAGTAGAAGTTGTTATTAATGGAGCATCAGTATTTGCTAATATGCAAGAACCTATTCAGAGAATGATCCTAGATCAAGTTAACGGAGCCATGAACAAACTAGCAATGAAAACAGAAGGAGTACTCCAAGTATAAGGGGTAATTATAATGAGCAATCAAACAGTATCCGGCACACTCTATGTTGGTTCTGGCGTTAATCCATCAATTATCTTATCAGAAACTTCTGGTATTAGCACCTCTTTTAATGCTCTCAAACAAGATATTGATTTTAGCATTCGTGGTACCGGTAATGGACTAGTACATTTTGATGCCTCAACTGGCAGACTAGGAATTGGTACAGGATTACCAGATGCTGTTTTGCATGTGGTCGCCCCATGTGCTAAAGATGGCTTAATTGTTGAGAGTATTACAAATTGCCCCACAGGTGTCACCCTCCTATTAGTACACAACCCCCAAACTGCTCCATTATCTGGCAGCTATCCAGCTACTATTAATTTGGCTGGACGAGACACTAATTATAACGAAATTGTTTACGGACAAATAATGTCCAAAATTTTAGATCCTATTACGGGATCTACTAGTGGCGAAATACTATTCACTGTTGACGATAAAGGAACAAATAAACCAGTATTTAGTGCTAATTTAAGAAATGTTGTGCTGGGTGGTGGCAACAGCGTTTCTGGTTATACATACACAGTCTTAGGTGTTGGCAATTCTGTAACTGGTGTTGGATTAACAACTGTCGGCTCAAGTAACACAGGAATATCTAATACTGGCATAGTTGTTGGTAGTTCAAACTATTTTAATGGAGCCAAAGTTTTTGCTCTAGTAAATAACTCTAGATTAATTGGTTCAAATAATACTGCTCTGGGTGACTCAGTTAGTTTAACTGGGTTATCTAATATTTTTGTTGGTAATTCTAGTAGTATTACTGGTAACTATAATATTCTTTTAGGAAGGAATAACAATCTTAATGTTTCTACAAATGTTGGATTAGTTCAAGTTGGAGTTGGTTCTGGAGCATCTGGTGTTGTTTTGGGTTCTTATGTAAGTAATACTGGCGACAACAATATTTATATTGGTAATATTAATACTATATTTGGTAATGATAATAGCGTAGTTGGTTCTAAAGTTAGTTTAAGTGGTAACTCTAATAAAGTATATGGCAGTTCAGATGTAATTACCGGCACCAAACTTATCTGTATTGGTTCTGATCAAAATATAACTAATATTTCTAGTGGTATTTTTGTTGGCAATAATATTAATTTACAAGATACAAGCAAGTCTATTGTTATTGGATTAGGTAATTCTACAAGCTCTGGTCTGGATCAAAGTATTCTTTTAGGTATCAATAATAATTTTGCTAGTGGAGCCCCATCCAAACTATTACTTATTGGTCAGTCTAATACTCTTAAGGATATCAATGGTTCTTTAGTTGTTGGCAATACTAATAATTTAAGTGGTACTGTCTCTAACAATTTAGTATTGGGTAGCATTAATGCTGTCCCACCCATTAGTAATAATAATTTAATTGTAGGCATACTGAATAATCAAACTGGAGCTTATATCTCTTCAGATGGAGCCATTAGCGGTAACCCTGCTAGAACAGCTGGAACAGTTAATAATTCTATTGTTGCTGGTATTAATAATTTGGTATTATCTGGTAATAGTAATGTTATTTTGGGTAATAAAAATGTTGCTTCTGGTTCTAATATTAGTTCTGTTGGTTCCTATAATAACTTAAAAAATACTTCCAACGCTTATGCAATTGGCAATTCTAATTTCTTGGTCGGTGATCAATTAGGTGCTGTTGGATCTAAGATACTAGCTGTTGGTCAAGAGTCTATAGTTTTTAACACCACAAATAATAAAATGGATGTTTTTGGTAGTGGAAATATTGTATTAGGATATAATCAGGCAGTATCAAGTGGAATCATTATTGGAACATCAAATAATTTACACGGTATCAATAATATAGTATATGGTCGTAATAATACTTTAGGTTCCACCAGAGACAAATGTACTTTAGATAGTGCTGGACTCAATATAACAATTCCCACCCGTGGATTATTGTCACAATATATAGCCGGTGATAAGATTTTATTTTACGTTCAAAGCTCACCATCTGTTTCAAATACTTTCATTAGAGATATTGTTAATGTAACAGAAAATACTATTGATGAAACCACTACCATATCTATTGGTTCACCAATGTCTGTTGATACTACTAATGGATATTATTCTATCAATACTGCTTTTGATGATAATAATAGTCCCAATACATCCGTAATTAGTGGTTTAGTAATGCCATATCAACGAATGGGTGGGGCTGGTGGTACTGAAACGAATCCAATCTATGGTTCTAATAATATAGTTATTGGCACTAATAATAGATATTTGTATAGTAGTGGTGTTGTTGTTGGTTATAATAATAATGTTTCTGGTGTTCGTAATGTGGTGCTAGGATACGGTATTAGTGGTGTTGCAGATAATACTCTTTATATGGGCACTAATAATTCTAATAAGATGTTATTAGATAATGATAAGGTTGTCTTCAATTCTGGTGCTATACAAGATAACTTTATTATTAAGTCTAGTAATGATAATACTAGTGTTTTGAATGTTTCTTTAAATAATAATAGAGTAGGTATTAATACAAATAGTCCAACATCAGAGTTATCAGTAAGTGGAACAACAACAACATCCGGAATTAGAGTGGGTTTTTCTGCTCCAGACGCTTATGTATTAACAACTAATACTAACGGCGTTGGAACATGGCAGTTGCCTGTTAGAATTTCTGGTACGGATAATGGATTATTGTATAGAGTAAGTGATAAGGTTGCTAGTGGCATTTCTGAGATATTGTACAGTCCTAGTACCAAACAAATGAATTTTAATTTGGGGGGAGATAATGGTTTTTATATTGCTTCTACCGGGGTATTTGTTAATGATGAAGCATCCACATACAGATTCAGAATAAGAGGTAGTGGTGGTGTTGAATTTGCTAAAGTATTATTAGATACTAATTTTGGTAATCAAAGAATCGATTTTTATAATGTTAGTGGTAATTCTGGCACATTTAATAATTTAACAATCAGTAGTGGAATCAATCTATCTCCTAGTCTTACTGGAACATTCTTATATGTTAATAATAGTGGACGATTAAACTCTACTACAACAAGACCTAATAGTGTTATTTTTGCAAATGAAGGCTCATTAGCTACAGGAAATGCCAGCATCAAATGGATCAATTCTCAACAAATTTTAGCTCTGGGAGCTACTGGAGTCTTTACTAATGATGTTCTAGTTAATAATCCAGATAGCTTTTATAATATCGTACTAAGCTCTAACGATAATTATGATACAGTATTTAATAACCGTGGCTTAGGTAATAAATTTTCGGTTATTAATTCTGGTTCTTGGAGCAATAGAAATGGTTTTCATATTAGTCCAACTGGATCAGTGATGATCAATGCTTCATCTAATAATATTTCTAATGCTAATAGCAGTGGAGTGGTATTATATGCTAATGGTACAGCTTGGTTTAATAGTTTGAAACTTGGTGTGGGAGCAACCGTCTCTGGATATTATTTAAAAACTGACCAGTATGGGAATTTGAGCTTTAGCGATATAGATTTGAAAACACAGTTTTCTGGAATATATCCAGCAAATATAACCTACACTTCACAAGGTAATTCATCATACAGAGTAGATATTGGTTTAACTAATAAATTTGTTGATGGCACCAACATGACTGATGGAAGCATGTTAGTTTATCGTGGAGATGCATGGGTAGGATCTAGTGGTTTAAGAGTTTATCAAAACACAACAGCTAATGATCCTGGTACTATTGCTGGTATAGAATTTGGTTATAAAGCACAAGTAACTCGCACAACACATAATCATGTTTTTGCTGGAGGATCTCTGAAGGTTAGTGAAGAAAAATACAACGGATCATCCCAGTTTGCTCAATACTATTTAAGAACTCGTACAACAGATGGTGGTCAAGTAAGACCATTAGTAAATGATTGGACAAAACCACAAACTGGAAGCACAGTTTCTACAACAGAAACCTCAACCAACTGTATCAATTTGGATGCTTTTTCTGGATCTCAAAATTATGAATACGATAGAGTTTGGGCATATCAAATAGATGTTTCTGTTATGTGGCAATCTGGGACTACAATAGCTCAAAATACTTATGGGACTAGATATGGGGCTGGTATATTTATTGAAGGGGCTCTAATTAGAACAGTGAGTGGTCTTAGATTTTCTAAGCTTGGCACAGAAAGCGTAAGAACTTATGGAGATAGTATGCCTGCTGGAATGTCATTGAGCACTCAAATAGTTGCATCTAATCCCTCTAGACTGAGTATTGTTGCTAGTGGTTCCACAGGATATACTGCAATATGGTCAGCCACAGCAAGAATCAATCAGCTCAATCATTATGGTGCTGATCCATTGTATTTGAACTAGGAATAAATTTAAGGATAATTTATGGCAGCAACATCAGCATATATAAAATATGGAACCTTTAGCTTTAAAGGAGCCAGCGGATATCCTGTTCCAGTAATAAGTATCTCTAAAGAACAACAAAGAGATGGTGGTGGGAGACCTGTTGGAGCTACTGTTACTATTAATTTAGAGGGGAAAATCTATTCTGCTATTAGCGGCGGGAATTCTGGTTTTTCTGGTTTACTAACTTTGGAAAGTGGATTGAAAAAGATTTTTTCTTCAGATGGACAAAATTTAACTATCGGTTGTGGAGAGAATGATAATTCTACTAAGGATAATATAGTATATTCTGGAATTAAAATTACTAAATATGCTGCTGATAAAACAGAGGATAATTGGACAACTACAATAAACTATAGTATAGAATTACAATCAGAAGTTGTAGATACAGGAAATAACATATACTATGTTAGTAGTACGCAAGATGATTATACTATAGAAACTATTGATGAGTATAATTTTGCTAAATCTCCATTAGATATTGGTTCTTTGGGTTTTGGAAAGATAACATATGGTGCCGGTTCAATATATCCACTATATCGTATTACCAGAGTATTAGGGGCAGTTGGTAAATTTATACCAACAGGTAGTGGAGTAGGAACAAGTGCCGTTCAAAATGCAAAATACTGGGTTAATGTTCATCTTACTGGAATCCCCAAATATACAGGAGTTATTGATCAGGGCTTATATCTGTATAATTTTGTTAGAAGTGTTAATACTAGTGATACTGAAGGTTCTTATAAAGTTACAGATACTTGGCTGGGTATGCCTGATGATAAAATGGGGTATATAGAAACTTTCTCTGTGGAGAATACTCTAGATAATACCATGTTAAGAACAGTTACTATTCAAGGCACAGTTAAAGGATTAGAACCTTTTCAAAGTGGAAACATATACAACAAAGATAAAGTACCATATATTAGTGGATCTTTAAGTGGTTCGTTGGCCGAACTTCATAACAAAGATACTAAAGACACTAGAATATACAATAGTAAATTTATTGCTGCTATTAGTGGATATAGTGGTATTAAGCCTGAAATAATGAATAGAGTAAATAGTTTTGCCAATACTGGAGATCGTAGCTTTTTTTCTCCTCTTTTTAAAGACGGCCCATTCAAAAACGATAGAACTCGATCAAATGGATATGAAAATGCAATGAATCCCATTCCATATAGTATTCAAGAAGGTTTTAATCCATCAGAAGGTACTGTGACTTATAATTGGGTTTTTAACAATAGACCAATTAATTTAATTCCAGGTTCAATTAGCGAAACATTAACTATAGAAGATACTTCTGCTGTTCCTATTATTGCTTCTATTTTTGTTCTTGGTCGTAAACTTGGTCCTATTTTACAAGACTTGGGAACAGTTACTGCTGCTACTAGAAATGTTACTTTTGAAGCGATATTTCCTAGGCCAACAGGATTAAAAAATCTAACATTTCCAGTAGAACATTATAATGCTGTTACAGGAGCAGTTGAAGCTTTTAATCCGGGGAATATGTCATCTAATCCAATCAACGGCGGTGTAAAATCTTATATCAAGCAGGATAGTTCAACTTGGAATCCCACCGAAGGAAGATTCACGAAAATTAAAGGATGGGAATGGGTAAGGTGCATAACAGATTAATAGGAAGATTAAAATAAGGATAAAATTATGGGAAATATAACTCCTAGCAAAGAGTGTACAGCTGATCCGGTTGGGTCATATAGAGAAGTTGGTCCACTAGAACAATCACTATTTTTAGGATGTAGCGTTACTAACTTTAATATGAATTTGGCCTGGGGTGAGGATTCTAGTTCTTTAACCGTTACTGTAGTATGGGACCAAGCATACCACCCACGATCTGTTAAATATAATACTCTTAATACTTCGGTAAAACAGGTTAATAATCAACCAGTTAATACTAAGTCTCAAGCTTTGGTGATGGACTCATCAGAAAATTTCTCTACAGATAATACTAAAAATTTAGTTAAGCCAATTAGCTTACAAATTGAACAACAAAATAATAATAGTATGGATTTTGGGAAAATATGTAAAAATGTTAATGGTATTCCAAAAAAATGGTTAGGACCAGATCCAGGGTTTTTAGCTGGCGCCAATAAGTTTTCTAATGTAGGATATGACTTGATTGGTATTCCAGCAGTATTTTGGTTTGAAGATTTATATTTTGGAGGATTAATAACATCATGGAAAGCTAACGGTTCTCAAGGCGGTTCGCCCATTTATGAAATAGAGATGAAGAGTGGGTCGTCTTTATTAAAAGGATGTTGGTTAATTATAGATGAATATGCTGGAACAGTAGCCGCCACAATACCAAACACAGCAGACAATAGTACTGGAAAAAATATCTCTGTACCATGTCATTATGATTCTACTAAACCGTTTTTACCATTTAATGGTTCTATAAGACAAGGTAATTTACCTAATGTTTTTAATATTTATGGATACTGGGAACAAATAGGATTTGGTAATTCTGGAAGAACAGACAATGGAATACCCGCAAGAAATATCTATGATGCTCTAGTTAATATGCTGGCTCAAGGAACAACAGACACTAATCCATTTTTTCCTCATGGTGCAATTCTTGGCCGAGCACTATCTTTTGCAAATGGTTCTCCTGTAGATTTTGATCAATCTGGTATAAATGATGCTGATGGTAACAAGATATCATTAAAAGACTGTTGTTTATGTCCTAGTGTTATGGGTGGTGATGGAAGTTTTCATTCTTACTATAAATTAGATTTGAGCGCATTACCATATCCACCTTCTAGTCTATATATGACAGGACCAACTATTAGTTTAATGTCTTTTATTACAGAAATTTGTGATGGATCAGGATATGATTTTTTTATCTCATTAGAACCAGCTCCTGCTGGAAGTACATATAGTGCCATTTTTAAGGTTAACACAGTCTCTCGTAGATTACAACCACAAAAAGATGTTATTAAAAACTATGTATCTTGGTTAGTAAGGCAGAAGTATAATGTTAGCACTTTCAATTATGGACAAGAATACTCTGATCAAACTACTAGATCAATGTATTTGGGTGGAAAACAGAAAAGATTATGGCAATTTAAAACTAGTTCTTTAGTTTCTAAGCAAACAACACTAATTTATGATCCTTATGCTAATAATAAAACGGGTTCTTTTATTAATTATGAAAATTCTATTGGACAACCAGGTAGTAATCAATTAAGAGCTCCTAGTTTTTTGAGTACCAGAAGATATTCTAGTTTATATGGTGATGGTGCAGCAGTGGCTGAGAATCAACCGGGAAATTTCACTGATAAACAGATGTTCTCAAATAATCCCAATCCTTTAGATCCTTGGAGTTCTTCTAATAATATTTCTAGAGGAAATTATTATGATGGAGTAAATTTGGCTGGTAAAATTACTCTTATTAAATTACCAGGAGCTAAGGAAAATCATCCAATGTATACAGATGTCATCTGTCCTTATTTTGGAGTAGGCTCTAATGGATTAGTTCGTAAAGTTTATTTTGATCCTGGTATGGCTCAAATGCAAATTTTATTTTATATAGATGACCTTAAGGGTGCTTTGCCAAAAACATACTTTGATGGTTATAGTAATAACAGTTCATTATTTTTAGTTTTAGAAAATGAAATACGAGCTGCTGGTAAGGGTTTTGATGTATGGATGGCATATGCTTTTAATCCAAATTTCACCACAGATATTGCTGAACTTTGTTACAAAGTTTTTAGACAAACATATGGTAATTTTAATGCTTCAGAAAATTTTAAAGGTTTAGTAAAAACGCTATGGAATAACTCTAATACTGATCGTGTGAACCGAGCAAATTTTCAAGGTGGAGCACAAAGACAGGCCCAAACAGAAATGGATAAAGCTACTCCTTTTCAAAAAACTCTATATAATCATTTGCAAGCTATTCATAAATTTTTTGCTAATATCGCCACAGAATATTATGGTAAACAATATATGATTAAAGTTCCTATGCCACAGTGGTATAGAGATAATAGATTATTTACTAATGATGGTGCCACGACTGAGATTAAAGATTCAGATGGAAAATCAACTGGAATCTTTGTTCAACAAGGTACTGGGAAGGTTTATACAGATTTTCAGATTTCATCTGACGGGGCCTGGGAAGAACCAGGTAATTATATTGATGATGCTTTGATAGTAGGATCAGTTACAGTTAATGCCATGTGTGATGATCAAGGTAAAATACCTCCAATAATTGGATTTAGTAATCATCCAGAAGTTAATAGTAGAGAAAAGTGGGTAGCTGAACAATATATTTTCAATGCTAGTAACATTCCTGCTAGTAATTATGGAAAATCTCATTTAGTTACCAATTGGACATTTTTACTAAATAGTCGTAGAGCAACTGATGCCGTAGATGAAAATAATAATTATTATAGCTCTATCAGTCATTCTTTGCCTCCAGAAGAATATATTGACATATATACTGGTGGATTTGCAAATTCTATGGCTTTTCGCACAGCTCACGGATTTCCTATAGGATCTAGTACAGGAGCAAATAGTAAAGTTAGTAAACAAATTGGTAAAACATATGTTAAAGCTAATTGTGAAAAAGATTTTGTTTTTATTGAGCCAGACGCTGACGCTAGAGTAGTAGTACAAATATCTTCACCAGTTAAAATGGGTAATGGTAGAAATATAGCGGATAAAGAAGTAGGACATATTATAAGTCAAGATTTTTTACTGAAAATGCTGAAAGATTCTACTATACCATCTCCTGTAAGAAATGGAGCGGACGTTGGAACAAATTCAACAGTTAATGGAGGTTTGCGTAGATATCCTTATACTTTAACTTGGGACCCAAGAGGTGTCATGGCATCATTTTTATATCCTGGTCTACAAAATGAAGTATTCTTGGACAATAATGGTCAAGATTCAAACTTGTCATCAAATAATATGCATGTCTTAGAAAAAGCAGCTTACCCATATTTTGCTGCTATACCACTTGAAAGTTCAATGGCTACATATGGACCATGGACCAATCATCCTGGACTAATAGAAGAAGCAATCTTTGATAAAACAGTTTTAGATGTACCATCATCTGTTAATAATCTTGTAGGAAGCGTAAAAGTTCAACATGATGCTGGATTAGTTCCTTGGAATTATGGTGGTATGGATGCTTTAGACGCTGCTGTTATGGCAAGAATTAAAGATGACGTTAACTATCAACAAATCACTGAACAAGGTTCTATTCAAGTTCCCGGAGCACTGTTAACAAGTCTTTCAGGAACAGCTTTTAATTTAGGAGATGCTCTAATAGGTGAAAATCAAAAATTTGGAGGTCCTATTATTAGTAGTATTCAAGTTCAAGTTGGTGAAGGAGGTATTACTACTAATTATAATTTTAGAACCTATACTAGAAAATTGGGTTTTTATAACAAAGAAAATGCAGATAGAATAAAAGAAATAGGTCAAGAATCACTCAAAAGAAGAAAAGAAATAAGTACCAGCTTAATGGGAGTATTAGGGTCATTAAATAATGGTCCACAATATGGTCCAACACTAAGTAATCAAAGATATTTTGGAAATCTTTTTAATATACACAACGAAGACAATACTCCTAAGGTTTTAAGATGGAGTCCATTTGAAATTTTAACTGGTTCAAATGCTACTATTGTTCGTCCAGATAGTACCATCACCGATATATACAAAGATTTAAATTATTCTCCTGGTTGGTCTAAGATGCCTTTTGTAACGAGAAACATTTCATATGATCCTATAAATATGATAAGGGAATCAACCAATGTTTCTTTACAGGACGTTCAAGAATTACCTACAGAATTTCAAAAAGGATATGAAAATAAATCGATGATGAGTTTGGACGGAATACTATCTCCCATTTCATTTTATCCAACTCCACACGGATCCACTTTTAGTATTACCAAGTATCCCAGGCCAGGATGTCCATTTTGTCAAGGAACTGCAAAATATAAATATAAATATTTAGATCCTGATAATACTTTGACTACTGTTAATGTTAGCACAATGACTAATGCTGCAATCGAAAAAGAAGTAGAATGTCCATTTTGTGAAACTATAGAAGATAAAAAGAAAAAAGCTTTGGTTTCAGCATCTCCAAAAGAAACTAATCCTCCATATATTTTAGCTAGTGGTGATGATTTGACTTTGATCGGTAAAAATTCTTCAGGACTACCTAATGGATTAAGTGGTAATCCAATTATTAATTATGCAACACTAAATCCTGTATTAATGTCTGTTGGGGAATTTAGTAGTTTTCAAAATAGACAATTTACTGATAAAACTGGTCATAGTATAGATCTGATAGGTCAAGGATTAACAATACCAGAAGGGGCTAATGGTTTAAAACCAGCATATGCAAAAAATATAGAGCGTAGCTATTTAGACTATGATCAAAATTATATGGAGTTTTGTAGCAAACGGGGGGTGGCTCCAGGAATCACCCCAGCTAATAATATGAGATATTTTGGTTTACGCGGACCTTTAATGGTCCATGCTTGGGGTTATGATCTAGAAGGATATCCTGTTCCTAATGCTTCTGGAGAACCAAAAGTTATTGATGGAGAAATAGTTAAAGATACAAAAACCAAACAAATCATATACAAAAATCAAAGCCAAAAACCCGATGGTACATGGACAGAGCCATACAAGGAGCATCAGTTTTATAAAGGTTGGGGACAATTACCTAGTACTTGGCCAGTTGGACCTATTGATTTAAGATGGGATGCTAATGCTGGAGTATGGACTGTGGGAGCCAATTATAAACCAATTTGGGTAGTATTAGAAACTGATTTAGTTAACAGACAACCCTCTAGAGGAGCTGTTATAGAAGATTCATATACAAACGATCCATTACCAAGTGGTTTAAGAAAATTAGTATTTGTTCAAGATAATCTGAATATTATTTGCGTCCCACGAAATGCTCCTGTGTATTGTAAATATAATGGTCAAAATGGATTTTATGAACCCATTTATAATAAACACTACATAACCTCTGGAATCATTAAAGGAGAAACACAGGTATCTATCTATAATATTTATCAGGATCCAGCTAATACGGCTGCCAATATAAGCTCAACCACATCTCCGGCACCAGTCATAACCCCTGAGACATATCTTACTACTTTTAATAATCCGATGGGTTTTAATGTTGTGCCTGATGATTTAGGAATGTTTATTTTTATGAATGGGTCATGGATTTTACAATCGGTTAATTGTTAGGAAATAAAAAATGAGTTGCTGTTCCATATTTAATAAGTCTTTTCTATCTGATGCAGATTTTAGTACTGCTATTATTGATAAAACATCACTAACAACTCTTCTTCCTCCATTTGATACAAAAACTAGTGGGCTGTGGAGACCTCTTGTTGTTTACAATAAACACTCTACAATTAAATATGGGGATTTATTATCTCAACCAGATACTACTTTAAATACATCTTTTGATCCTTGTCGTTGTTCCCCCGTAATAACATCTTATGATGAAATTGAATCAATTGATTCTTTTCGTTGTTCTTACTGTTCTTCATTAAGCAACAACACAAATCATAAAATTGCCTGGAAATTAAAAGATACTAATGGAAATAAGTCAACATCTTTATCTTCTAATTGTTGCAATGGTGCGTGTGACATTAGAATGGAAAGAGATGATTATTTACCAAAAGTGCCTATTTTGAACCAGAAATATTTGGATCAATTTTACGATTTTAAACATATGAAACAGTTTCCAGCTGTTGGTTCTGGACTAGGATTTGATAAATTTATTAAGTTTGGAAATGGTAGCAATAATCCTCTTAATAGTTTTACAAATAATTCATCTACTCCACAACTATGCATAGACTGGGAACTTAAACCTAGAATAGGCGAAATTCCGTATGATCCTATCACTTCTCAATATGATAATATAGATGACCACAACAAAGCATATAAAAAACATCTTCAAACAGGTAGTACTTGTGGTCATTTTATTCTGACCAAGTTAAATAATAAAGGATCAGGAGTTATTTCATATACTTCTAATGTTATATTTAGTGGATTAATGGGAGAAGACTCTGAGGTAGTACCGGATACTTATCCTCTTCCAGAATCTACAGTAACCGAAGAGATTAGTGATCTTTTGCCGTCTATTGAAGATTTCAGTGCTGTCCCCTATGGATTTTCTAAAAATACCTATAATAACATTTTTGTTAAAACAGAAAAATTAGCTTCTTATTGGAGATGGAATTATTCTTCTGGCATTATTGGCTGGTATAGATATTATGACAAAGACAGAAAAAATGATAAGAGGCCAATTCCAGGTATAGATTTGTATATATCTCCCGGAGATGTCTTTTATGCTAAAAATGATGGTCCAGAACCATTATCAATGACTCCTCCAGAATCACAAGACCAAACCCCGGTAGTTAATACTTGTCCTTCAGGAATTAAAGTGATTAAAGGTTCTGAAGTAATAGGCGTAATACCATCTGGTTCATCTTTCACATATATTTCTGCTAATCTATATCCTTTAATGAGAGATATTTATGATCGTATAGATAATGCAGATAACGAATCAAGAACCAGACCAAATACAATGACAAAACTGCAAAAGTTTGAGTTGGCTGCTTTGCTGAGTACTGCTCCTCAATATGATGCTGTTGTTGTAGATTTATTAAAAACTACAGACTTAGATCCCAAACAATTAGATAAAGATCAGAATCCAGTTAACCCTATTAATGAATATAGACAAAGAGATCAACTAAATAAAGATATGTCTGCTAGCGAGATTGATTCTGTTAGTCATATGAATTTTATTTCTTCTAACGAAGAGTTAATACATACTCTTGGTAATAAATATGGTGCTTATTTATGGTGTGGGCCTAATACCTCTTCAATATTAGAATTTTCAAAAGACATTAAATCTCAATCCTATATTGATTTAAGTTTTGATATGGGAGTAAAAATAAATGATACCCGAAAATTATCAGGAGGTTGTTCGTCTAATGTAGACTGCTTGGATCAAACAATCTCTAAACAGTTTTCATACAATCAAACTATTGAATTGGGTAATCTAAAAATAGAAAGTAAAATTAACAATAGAAAAAAATATGCTTCTGCTTGTAATGATGGGGCGATAACAAAAAAAACAGCGAATATGGCCGGAATTTTTTTCAATGATCATCTCCTTAAAGAAGTAGTATATTTTACTGGTTGTTCGATATTTAATAACACTTATCCTAGACCGTTCATAAAAGATGAAACTATTTCATGTTCTACTTGCGGAGATGGATCGTCTTATAAATTAGCCCTTAAATTAAACCCAATTCTTTGTTCCGGCTTTCAAGGAGACGCTAGTTTCTGCGATGAGCCATCTGCAAGATTTGCTAATAATAGCGAAGGATTCGTTGTTGGAACAAGACCAGCAAGAACTATTTATGATGAAAGTCTATATCATACCAGAAAATATAATGCTGCTATAATGAATCCTCGTATAGATAAAGCCGCATTTCATTATCAGGGTGGTGTTTACTATGATAGTAAAATTTTTGGAGCCAATAATAGTACAGTTTTTGATCAAGGAACTCTTTGGTTAACGGACGGCAAATGTCGTATAACTTTTACTACTAAAGATGTTGGCATTAAAATATATGGTTTAAATATAGAAAAATTGAGAGCTTTTAATCAGGATACTCGTGAATGCTTGGGTTTTCCTAACAAAAATGAGTGTCAATGTTTTTCTATGAGTCCCATAACAGACTATCCTCATGTTTGTAGCACAGACGGTGGATCCATTACCTATAGCAATGAACCACTATTATTTACTCCAAGTTTATCAACAGACCATGGTCCAGTTTTTGCATCTTATGGTGGATATTCAAAAAAGGACATATCTAAACTTTTAGGAGATATCAGAATACCAGGTCATCCAGACGTAGGAGATTTCATAGATCCTCTATCTGAAAAAATAGACCCAGAACAACCATACGGATGCTCTCAATCAGTAACTGTTAATTTCCCTAATTATGTAAAAACAGAATGGAATTTTTCTTTACCTTCTTATAATACTATCCATGCTGATGTTTGGGCAGAAGTTATTGAGAATGTAGATTTATTTAAACCCAGAAGTTATTCTCAAACTTTTGATGAGGATGGAAATTTAGAGTGGACCTCTTCTCCGAATATAGGATATCAAAGATTTGCAACTCGCGTGACTTTAAATGATACTATCGTCTATGATAAACAAAAAAAGGTTTTTATTAGTAAAGGAGGAGGATCATCTTCGTCTGTTACGGCCACTCTAGTAAATCCTTATTTAGAAGCTTTAGTAGGTAATGATCTGGTTCTATATCCTCCAGTTGGTAATTTTTGTTCAACTAATACAGTATTTGGAACACTAGGAAATCAAAGTATCGACCTAGCGGTAAAGTTTGAGAGAGTTCCACGTAAACAAATGTTGAATTTCGCCGTTCCTGCTCCAGTACAAATGGGAACTCTAAAGAGAGGATTTTTTCATCCTAATACTGGATTAATCTATGGTGGGGATAAAACTGATAAAACATCAGTTGTTAGAGATAGTGGTAATTTAACTTCATATATCGATTACGATAAAGAAGTATTTAGAAAAGAAGAAAAATTTAAAGACGGAACAATGCTTATTGGAGAAATGAACGATAAACTTAAAGAAACATTACGACAAATATCAGAATTAAATAATCATAAAAAAATTAGACTTTATTTAAAAATAGACAATCAATGGTGGGAATATAATGATCCTAATATTTTTGGATATTTTAAAGACGAAAAAAAGTACATTGGTCAACCATATTTGTTTGAATATACCAAAAAAGATAGTACCACAAATTTATCAGGACCAATTCTTCCAGTATCTACCAAAGAACACCTAGACTTTAATTTCTTTTACAATTTTACATATGATCTATTTAATACGCAAAGAACTAATACCTATTATCCAATTGTTAATACTAAATTCACTAGAGGTAGAGATCCAAAAAAAATAATTATAGAGGGATCTCGACCTTATTTTTTAGTAGCTGAAAAGACTGAAAATAATACTAGTCGTTTAAATACTAAATTTACTGATTTACAAATTGATTATAATCGTAAAAATATGGTTGGTTATGTTCATAATACTAAAAAAGACTGTGATCAAAAAGTCCTGATAACTTCCAAAGAAAATTCAAAGCTGTCATACATTGGTAAAATTATAGAAAAAAGTATTTATTCAATATATGTTGATAAAAATGGAAATAAATTAAATTACAACGATAATATTCATGATAAATATCTTAGAATATATACAGAATTTGTATTAGATGCTAATGTAAAATATAGTATTGGTGTTTTAGATTTCACTTTCTTAGGAAAAATACCACAAATAAATCTTGAAAATATTAACGAACTAGCAGACATTATTGATCAAGCAGAAGACGTTAAATTAGGTGTCGATTCTCTCATTATTTATCAAAATATACCAGAAGCTTTAAGAAGTGAAAATGATCCACTATTAAGAAATCCTATATACAGCACCAAATGGGGAGACTTGATTGATTTTGATGGTAAATTAATTAATGAATTGGGAGAATATATTTATAATACCGGATATTTACACGACTTCTATCCAGATAGTTTGTATAAAAATCTGTTTTTCAAAACAATTATTAATAACGCCAATAATAATCTATACAATTATAATTTTAAGATTAAAGATCAACAAGACAATCTAAAAGAAGTTTTAATAAAGTATAATGGTCAAACTTCATATGTTATTCATCAAAAATACAATATTGGAGATGGAAATAATTCTATAGTTAGAAAAACTTTTAGAGACTATAATAACTATTTGCCATTTATGGATATTAATTTTGTGCCAAATTATGGAGAATATGAGAATTCAGTAAGAGAAAATTTTAAACCGATACTAAAAGGTTTATTAATCAAAGACTTAGAGATATTAGTAAAAAGTTTACTACAAAATTCATCCTATATTTATTCTGGGGTTGTTCAAATTAGTGGGATATATAAAAATCTAGATGCTGGACATATATGGGAACCAAAGTATTTAAATCCTGATGACAAAGAATTATTTTTTATAGATATACAAAAACGAAATGAATTAAAATCATCTTTAACTATTAAACCAGATCAAATTTTTTATACAAATACATTACGAGTAGATGATGTTCCTTTTCAATTATATTCTGTAGAATCTAATAGTGTTATTAATAGAGAAGGTATACGTAGTGTTTTTACTCCTGCGACACCAACAACAGCAGTAACTTTCCCTCCGATAACATTTGATTTTGGTCATTTTCAAAAAACACCATACACAGGCACCCCCTTTATTAAAATGCCAGTTTATGGGGACACAGATAGAGTAGAAGGATGTGGTAGCGCAGCTTGTGGCATTAATACTATTGGGGCTGTATCTTTTAGTGGTATATACCATATTCAAATGCCTAAGATGAAATCTCTTCCTCAGGAGCTTAATGATATTCCATATATTATATCTTATGATGCTGGAATATATAATCCTATAGGAAATCACCAACTATATTATATACAAAGACTAGAATTAAATCCTAATAATACACTATATCCAGCTACTAACTGTAATAAAGATATTTCTCCAAGACCAACTATCAGTAGGATCTCTGTACTAAATGAAGAATATCAATCTATTATGAGAGATAGTATAGTAGATGACCATACAGAAATAGTTAAAAAAACAGATATCTTTGCTAATGAAATTTTATTTCGTATGAGGTACGGACAAAAACAAAAAATTAATTTAAAAACAATAGATGACCACACCACTCAAACTATTAAATTTAACGATTTAATTAAATATACCGATCCGAAAATAGAAGCAAAAGATATTTACAAAAATATTCCATACAATTTAGATAAAACAGCGATTCCTCCTAATAGAAAAATTAATGGATCATTATCTATTCAAGGTAAACTGATAGTAGGCAAATCTGTATCAGTCACTATTGGAAATAAGAATATGACTATTTCAGTCAGAAGTGGTGATGGTAAAATTAAAATAGTAGTAGATATAGATGGTCAAACTATAGAGAGTGTTATTCACACAGAATATGTTACTAGTCATAGTTTAGCAGTATCTGATCAAAAATTAAGTGATACGAGCACTACAAAATATACTCTTTTAACACAATGTCAAGAAATAGCTTCTCATAGTGTGAGCTTTATGTCAGCACATCCAAAAGGAGTATTGTATAATACCTTTAAATGTGATGGTGTAACAAGAGAGGATCTCAAACTGCCATACTGGGGTAGTGAGAAATCATGTAATCTTGGTTCATGGAGACCAGGTATGCCTGATCCCACGTGCAATCCAGACTATGGGTCTCCTCCTGGATATGTAGTACAATATAGGCCATCAAACGGATGTTTAGGTACTATAATACTTGATACCCCAGAATTTTTATGTACTAACCTAGGTATTGGATATTCAGTAAAAGACCTGATGGGTCCTGATTGTAAACAATTAACAAGCACATCAAGAACAATAAAATATGGAAGATACTCAAGAGGAGTTTTTTCTGGTTGCTACGCAGAAGGTAGTATTAATGGACTATTAATAGGAAGAAGCTTAGAAAATGCTATAGGAGGAAGAATTATTCAGCATCCTCAGGGTATTGGTAGTCTAAGATCAGTTTCTGAACCATCTTGTGGTACTTGTTTTACAGATAGCTATAAGAATCCTTTAACTGATAACCTATACTATAGTGCTATAAACGGAAGATCTTTTCCTCCGGCTATGGGGGACACTGAAGATCATTGCGATTGTATAGATTGGGAGTATGGATATTGTCAGAACTCAGCTGATGGAAGATGCGCATGTGATGCTGCGGACGGTCCTTTACAATATGATTATCAACCATTTGATTATAATTTTGAATATTGTAGATATCAAATAGCATTAAAAGGACACAAAAGAAAAATCAAATATGGAACTTCAGATGCTCGTAAAACAATCCCTCTACCTTCTTGTAGAGGTTATAGTGGTAATGGTGAAACAGCTGGTCCGATTGGAGAAATTGGAGGAGAAGCAGTAGAAGAATGTGTTTGGATAGAATGCGACACCGGAGCTCCTGGAGCATGGTATATTTATGATGCTGTTACTACATCTCCAACAACTCCGTATAATCCACTTTGTCCTACAAACTTATGTTCTATCAATTATGATAATAATTCACTGACTATTAATTTACCTGGTGGGCCACCCCATTGTGTATCTCATAGAATTAGGAATAATTGTCCTATTATAAAAGTCACAGTACCAGATGATAGCTTTACAGTTTCAGATTCCATATCTAGCAGTTGTGATAATTGTGGGGTTGAGCCTAATAAAATCACAATGCCTCCACAAATACAACAATGGGAGATTATAACCGAAACCAGAACTTGTATGCTGGGATATTTCTTGAGCAGTCCGGATAAGAATGTTGATGGTCCTGTCGCTATGGGTGTACAGACTATTGGTTGTGGACTTTGTAATGGCTGTTCTGCTGTTGCTTGCGGCCCTCAGACTTATACCAATGGCGGTATGGGCTTATGCGGTAGAGAGGCTCCAGATTCTTTTCCTTGGAGTACGTGCATATCATTCAAGATGGGAGATCCAGAAATTTGTGTAAAAGGCAATATGCGTTATCCAACAGCAATTGTTGCAGGATGTGATATTCCCATAACTTATCCGGCATCTAATACGGTGGCTCAGAACAGAATGAAGGAAATATGGAAAAATCAGATGGAACAAAATTTTAGAAATATTGCTCCATGTAATAATAATGGGTCATTAAATGTGGGCGATATTGTAGAAGGAGTTGTACCAGAGGATTGTGCCGGAGTATTTTATAAAGATATTAGCTATCCTGCTATAACGTATAGAGCAACTTTAACTGATACTCCCGCTGTAGAAAAATTAACAGCAACATATACAGTAGCTTATTATACTTATAGATATCGCAGACCAAAAACAGTACAAGATACTTTTAAAACAGATGTAATAAGGGCAAAATGTGATAGAATTAAAGGATCTTGTCCTACAGGATCAATTAATACTACAGAAATATATAAAACAGCAGATTGCGATAGTACTCCTCAATGTTATAATACCGATATTCCAGTGTGTGATGATGCCAATTATTGTTGTAGGGCGGGTAAAAAAACAGATCTAAGGACAAAAGACTAAAATGCATAAAACAGCTTACTGTGACTTAGAAAACTTAGGAACTACTTTTAATAATAAGCCGCTTTATAAATGTAAGTATTGTGGATTAACTATGGGAATAGAAAATCCTGATACTAAAATAATGTGTTTTAAAAAAATGGAAGATTTACAACACTTAATACATGCTAATCATATCAATAATCCTAATTTAGAAAAACCAATACATCTTTCTAGTTCTGATGATATGAATAACATACTATTAGATCAAATTAAAAAAGAAGCAATTAGGAATGATGATGCAGTAAAGAATGCTCCAGCAAATCTGTGTTCTCAAGAAGAAATAGAGCAAAGGTTGTCAATATGCAAAACCTGTGAATATTTTAAAGATAACTCTTGCTTATTGTGTGGATGTACGGTCATTAGAGATGCCAATCATCAAAATAAACTGGCTCATAGAGATCAAAAATGTCCTGCTGATAAGTGGGGTCCTATTATGCCTAGTTTGCCTTCGTGAATCGAGTCACCTCAGTCACGTTCATACCAGACACACAGTCAACATTAAACACTTTAGTTTTGCCTCCAACTTTAATAACAACACTAACAGGAACGGAGCGTACTCCTGTTCGGTTTCTGAATAGATGTACTCCAACAATATATTCTGCTTGTGGTGACTGACCTAATGGCCAATAAACATTTTCCACAGCTCTATTTGTTAGCTGATCAGGTGCGGCATTCATATCAACATCTAATTCACCTCCATCCACACCAAATGGAGCCATCCAGTTTATCCAAGACACACCAGCACCATTTACTGCCTTCACATGCAAATCAACATCATCTATAGTATTCCATCCAATAGATATCTGTATATCGCCGGTCTTTGCACCAGCCATTCTTAATCTTTCTCCCATAGCACCAACTATAGCCTGATCTCCAGAACTTAATTGATTACCACCAGATTCTTCATTTGTTGAACTATTAGTAGTTTTGTTTCCGGTTTTAGCTGCTACAGCTTTAGCAGGTGGAGGCGGAATAACTTCTTCTTTTATTGCCACTTGTTGATCCAGCTGTTCAGTAGCCAGATCCATTATCTCATTACTTTCGGATGGTTCTAAAGAATCTAAAATAGGTGGAATATTCTCAGTTTCTATGATATCCGAGCTTTCGATTGCGGCAATATTTTCTGGATTAAAATCAGACTCAATATCTGATTCTGACTCGGGAATGTCTTCCATCGTTTGAATATCTAGTATCGGTTCTGAGCCAATATCGAGGGAAGAAGAATCACTATCAAAAGATAGTTTTAATCTTATGGTCTGTAGTGGTTCTGGTACTAAGAATGTCAGAGACATTATTAACAATACAACTGTATGTAAAATACAGCTATATAACAATCCACAATCATGCAGTTCATGAACTGTTTTATCTAACCAATGATTTAACTTTTGTCTGCCGGATTTTTTTGCCATTTGTGCCAACCATTATTTGGTAACCAATTGTTTTCGTCATCTTTACGCTTAGGAAATAAAGTACCACCCTTTTTATGCTGACCGAAGGACAATATTGCCCCACAGTCCATACATCTTAATTCATAATAGTCGTTACCTTCGACATTACGAACTATAAACTTCAAATTAGTACTCTTACAAAGCCCACACTTTTCTTCTGAGAAAATCTCCTGAATTAAGGCCAATTCTTTAAAAATCTCCTTTTGTCCAGCAGCTTCTAGCTCAAAAGATAATTTGTCATTTGCTTTATAAGTTACTTTCATAATATTACTTCCAGTTTGATTGATAGCCTAATAGTTCATCTGTTAATTTGCTCATATCTTGTTGATATGAAGTAAGATGCTTGATCACGCTCACAGCATCCTCATGTGCGATATTATATATGTTGGCTTCGGTAATTGCAAGTGATTTTATTAAATTAGCCACATTAACATTTAGTCTTTGAGCAATCACATCTATGAAATTAATTTGATTAACACTGATCTTAGATACTGAATTTTCATCTGGATGATCTTCAATATCTTTTGCAATTTCTTCAGCAGCAACAACTTTTCTTAGTTTAAGACCCCTTCGTAAGGCACGACCTTCTGCTCTTGTTTCTGCAACAGCAGTAGGATGGTTACGATAAATCTTGTCACAATTACCCCAATAAACGTCGGCAGCGCCTGTTACAGCCCGGTATTTAACTTCCGAGTCCTCCGAGGAATCACTTTTTAATACATAGCGTATGGTGTGCGTGGCCGTAGCTCTTTTTTCATTTTCTGGAGTTGGAGCCTGAACTATTTCAGTAATAGCTTCAATAACATCACAATTTAATGCCACTTCAAATATGCGTCTTAATCCATCAGTAGTAGGATTTCCAGCAATTTTTTCATCATCAGATAATAATCCTAAAACATAATCTGTCCATCCTAGATCATTAGGTGTGACTTTATTTGGTGTTGACTCTACAGTTTCAGCGGAAACAACAGCAACTTCGGACACCTTCTTTTCCTTAACCATTATTCATCCCCTATGTTTGTTATAGTATTATTCTTATATGTTTTGTTTTGTAAACAATCTAATAGTCTTGAGTAAATTAAATTAGCTCTAGCATTAGAAAAATCTCTACATTGCTTTATCCTAATCAACGATAATCCTCTACCTATAATCAGTCCATTCTTCTTCTCATCATAACTCTGATTCTTTTTTAGAGCATCCTCTCCCCATATGGGAGAAAAATGAGATGGCCCATCAACTTCTATCGCTATGTTCATTGTAGGCAAGAACAGGTCAATTTGCAACTTGGTATTTGATAACAATTGCTCTTTGTGTAATTCCACAGAGTATCCATCTGTTAGAAGCTTTTTTAGGATGAATTTCTCTAATTTTGAACCAGTTTTACTACTTAGTCTCGCGGCAGTATTAGCGGCCTTTACAATATTCCCCTTTTCTTCTTCGCTTAACTTTTCCCAATTCTGTCTACTTTTGTCTTGTCTTTTTTGTAGTTCATCTGGGCTAAGATTGTTCCATGCTCCCATAACACCAGAACCAATTTTTTCTTTGGTTTCTTCACTACGAGCTATTCCTTTGGTTGGATGCTTATGTTTACCTGACGTAAGAGCATTTTTTTGAGCTTCACTTTTATCTCTAATTGGTATCTCAAATTTTTTAGCATCTCTTCTTATCTGATTAGCATATGTTCCATATAGTTCAGCAATATCTTGAAAGCTTAGTTTTTCTTTAACATAGTATTGCTGTAAAACAGCTTTTTTATCTACATCAGTCAATTTTTTATATTTTGGAGATGACATTTTGAAGCTCCTTACTATTAATATCTTCAATCAAACTAAGAGGTTTTTTCCAGCAAATTTCACACAAATCATAGGTTTGCTGATTATCGGTAATGAGTTCAAAATTATTTTTCATATAAATGTTATGCCAAAATCCATGAGGAATGGATCCATTTTTACTCCACTCTGGATTCGACACGCACAAAATTTGTTTTTTGGGAGAAGGAAAAGTCTGTGTTAGCATTGCGCTCTTAATATCAAAAACAAAAAGTAGACCATCAAAATATTTAGCCTGTTGAATATGTAATATATAATACTTATGTCCAATATCTATATTATTGAATTGATTATTGAATAACACAATATTAGCATATGGATAAATATTACATAAATCATTTATAGCTTTGATAATTTTATTTTGAGTTTCATTATTTGGCTCAACATCCAATAAATAAAAACCTATATCCATAGTTATTCCTTTATAATTGTAGATAGAAACTTATTTTTAATGAAATAGTCATAAGAAGATTTTTCAATATTAATATCTGTATTTTTTACAATACAATTTTGTATATTTTCTATAAGATCTCCTTCGGTATTGATATTATCTATTGAACAAACTTTAGCTTCGATCTCATACCTATTATCAAGATCTATAAGACACTTATATGTATTTAAGACCAAAGCAGTATCAGCTGCATTTAATGTTCCAGTATTTTGAGATTTTTTATATGTTGGCGAATTAAACAATATAAATTTCTCTTTGGTGGAAGGATATAGGTATGGACCAATTATCTTTTCATTGGTTTCATCGTTTGTGGACAGAAGCACAGCTATCTTATCATTTCGATTTTCAGTCTCTATTTTTATAAAGATGGTACTGTCATATAGCTTATTATAAAAAAGCTTATCATTAATTAGTGGTTTAGCAAGATATTCTTTTCTGCCAACTCCTAATATTGAAGTACTATTCCAAAAATCTATCAATTGTATATTAGTAATAGCAACATTAATAAATAAGACTATTTGCAAATGTTTTTCATGTTCACTAATAAAATCATGAAATTCTTGAGTATATTCACTAGCACATAGAATCAAAATATCAGGTTTGTATTGACTATATATTTCAAAAAGATTACCATGAATATTAGTAGATGAAACATCTAGAATGTCATCATTATTATACAGATTCTTAATGAATGATCTGTATTCATCGTTACCTGATGGGATATGGGTTATTATTTTGGTTTTTTTCATAGTTTATACTTTAATTTTGTGTTTGTCTTTCATACCATAAATACTTATAACTTCATCTGCCGCCAACACTATCTGTTTATATTTTATATTTTGCGTAATCGATTTATTAATTACTTCAAATAAAAACATATTATCATAATAACTATCTATTGATGACAATATTTTTTTAATGTCTTTATTGCACCAATAAACGCCTTCACACCAAGCATTTTGTCCTACGCTATAGAAAATATAGTCAACTAATGCCTGATCATTGGTGACAGCACCCAAGAATTTGCTGCTCTGCTGACTTGTTTTAATATTTTTGGACAAGATCCAAGAGTGATTAAATGAAAGGTTTTTAGAAGGAATCTGGGCTTTAACAATGCCTCCATTATTGATGATAAAAACTCCATCATAGTTATCTGGGTTATATTGTGCTAATATTAGCTTAATAGCATAGGCATGACTTTTATTTTGGAATTCATTGTTCAAAATAATTTTGGTATTTTTCGGAATAGCTTTATTTAGTTTTTCATAACCAAAACCAGAGACTACACATATATCAGTATCTTTAAATAGCTTTTCTAATCCTTCTATTTGATGTAAGATTAGCTCTTTACCATTGGTCTTAGACTTTAGTAGTCCTATGGGGCCAAAAGATTTCATACCCTTAGTAATTTCATATGAGAGTATAACGGAAGCTATCTTACTCATTTGCTCTTTTCTATAACAACTATAGAGTGAACATCTTCATGAATATGTTTAATTAGTTCAAATCCGGGTAAAGAAGAGATTAGAGATAAAAATTCTGTTTCCATCCACGAAGACTTTAAATTATCAACCATTGATGAAAATGCTAAACCCGAGCAAGATCCATTTTTGATTTTATGACAAATGGACTCTGGATTTAAAAATCGAACAGTTAAAGACCCTCCGCGAGTTAATTTTTTCAGCAACTCAATAAATACAGCATCTCGTTTTTGCTGCACAATCTTATCTATAGTGGTAAAAACAATAGCATTAACAAATCCATTAGTAACCTGTGGAATATTATCAATTTCCAGATTAGAATATCCATCAAGAGCATCTGTTTCAGGGTTTACTACAATATTAATTTGATGAATCATAGGATGAATGCCTCCGCGTTAGCCTTGGTGATTAAAGAATTGAACCGTGTTTTAAAATCGTTGAAAGAAAATCTTTCTAGTATTTGGTCTCTATTTTGTTGTCTTTTTTCATCCTGTGTGGGTAGAACAGACTTAATAGCTTCTCCTATTTGGTTAATAGACTCAAGAAAGATCAGACCATCAAGATCATCATATTCTGAGGCTAGTACTTGCGGCATCATAGTAATAGTCACACACCCGGCAGCAATAGCGCACAGAAGATTAATAATATTATGTTCAGATAAATCCACACATATATTATAGTCATTGAATTTTTTAACGATATCCTGAGTACCGATAGAGCATGAATCCATAATATCACAAGAATAGTTATTGTTTAATAATATTTGTTGAATTTGTTTAGCATGGGGTGTGTTTTCAAAGCTAAGAATCAACACATCTTTTCTTTTTGCTACAGGGTTTTCGTTAATAAATAGCTCTGGAATACCGTACCTTATAACATTTCCTGTGCTAATTCTCCAGGATTCTTTACTTGATTCTGTAAAAAAGACTTTTATTTCTTTTGTTAGTCTTTGATCCATTAAGAGAGAATCTTCTTTTTTGATATATGGGGGCCTGTGTGAGTGTGTACAAATAATGCTATTTAAATGTAAATGTTTTAGGTTGTTGGATGCGTATCCAAGAATATTATTAGTAACAGAAAGATTGTAATTATACAGAGATATGAGATTATTAGGTAGGTTGATCAGGTTGGGGGTCTGAAAATTATTTTTACTTTCTCCAAAGATATAATAGGAGTGATCATTAATGTTGGCCAACAAATGATCGAACATATTATTTTGAGGATAATATATGATATTGTGCTTATCGTCTGTAAATTTTTCTAGAACATTGCCAGTAATAAAGCTCAGATACATAGATTGTCCCCGATGTGTTGATAACTAAATTGATCAATATTATTAATACCTAGTAATCTTTTTTCTTCTAATTTTTTCTTTTCGTTTTTATTCATCAGATATACTGATCTCATTTTTTCAATTAAATCGTACATATTAATTCGATACCAATATTCATTAGCATTATAGATATCGTACTCTTCGGATAAAGTTCTTTGATTTAACAGAACTGGGGTTCTGTGACTTTGAACCACAAAGCCATTATCGTGATTAACATAGTCTATCATCCCCGTGTTATCTGTTACAATAGGTGTTTTTCCTAACACAAGAGCTTCTGCTGCTGGACGACAAAACGCTTCGCCAAAAGAAGGCATAATAAAACAGTCACAGGAATTGTGTAGACCCACGATGTCTTTGTCAGATAGTCTGTCTGTGATAATAATTTCTTGTTTATATTTTTGGTTAATATTAAGTTGTTTTTTAACAGCTTCTATGTCTTTTTCAATAGCTCTTTGAGAATCAGCAGGAGACATGTTAGAGATATTTGTCTTGATAATTAAAGAAACTGGTTGACTAATATCAAAAGCCAAATGAAAAGCAGCTACTAAAGCCCTAATGTTTTTACGTTCAACATATTCTCCAATAAAATAAAACTTGAATGTTTTTTTAACTAGAGAATGAAGATCTAAGGTATGGTTTTTATTAGCTTTAATAAAGTCGGTATCAAGAGGTTGAGATATCACTTTAATTGGTTTGGTGACTCCTGATTTAACTAGACATTTTTGTTCTTGCTTACTAGGAACCCACACCTCATCCATCTGATTAATATTAAAAATACAAGATGAATTACTGATATTATTAGTTTCTAGAACAAACAACCCGATATTTTTCTTAAATTTTTTGTTGTAGAACAAGCCGTGTGGCAGGGTCTTTTGAATAACAACATCATATGAATCATATAATGAGTTTTCATAAGCTAAAATATCATCAGCTATAATATTAGATGGAGCACCCAAAAATACGGGCCTAGTTGTTAGATTGTGTTTTTGAGAAGCTACAGCCCTGATATAGCTTTGGGTTGCTAGACCCCAACCATCTTGCTGTCTATATGGTCCTACGAACAATACATTCATTTTAGGTTTTCTTTCATATGAGCATATTGGATAAAATCTTCATTTCTTAGACTATCATGATTCATCTTCGCATTTTGTGCTAAATTATTGTTGTTAATAATATTATTGATAACATCTAATGCTTTGCTTATATCATATGGTTCTGTCTGTATTCCGTTGATAGCAAAACCATAATCCAAATCTTTGATCATATTTAATAGTATAATAGATGATGTAAGCTGATGTTGAGACATATTTTTGGATACTGAGTGTGTCATAAAGTCATATGGATTGACTTTTCCTGCTGGTTGTTTAATAGTTTCTAACATTGACAAATTTTCTGACCACTTACCTTGCAAGCCAGTAAGTTTGACACTATCAAAATATTTTTCCCATTTTTGTGCAATATGATCCCAGTTGTAGTGTTCTTCTGTTAATTTTCTTGTTTCAAACCTTTTTTGTTCTTTTAAGAAATCTGGCAGAGTAGCATAATTATGTAGTATTTCTACTAAATGATTGTTATCTGGATAGGCCCGAATAGCTTTGGTTTCTAGTTCTTTGAAATATTGATTAATCTTAACTGGATAACCATTTACTTTTCTAACAACGTCACTCATAGCACTATAGTCTACAGAAGCTATTGGTACCCCACAAGCAGAAGCTTCTACTTGAGGCATACCAAAACCTTCACAAATAGCATATTGTACATAGATATCAAAAGAATTAATAATAGTAGCTAAATTTGTTGATTGTACTCCAGCACTTACATTAGGCATGGACAAAGATTTTTGGCTACATCTTGGACAAAAAGTAATAGGATGTTGAAACAAAGAAGGTTGGAAAAAACCACAGTTTTTGCAACTATATGTGAATAATACTTTATTACCAACCTTGTATTCTTTTAATAGCTGTGGCAAATCCCAACCAGCATCAGGATAGCTAGTATGGAGATATAGATATGTTTTTTCTCCAATTGGATTATTTTCTGCCTGAAACTTATCTAGTAATTTACGCAATGAAACAAAAAGCTCTGGAATGAGTTTTCTCTTTTGATTACGCATAATAGACCCGATTATAAAACTATTTTCATCCAATCCCAAAGCTTTCTTTACGGATTTTTTATCCTCAATAATATTGAAAGTATTTAGATCAACACCGGGAGATGTTGTATCTATATATCTTATTTGATTATTGCTTTGTTCTAATACTGTGTCTTTACCAAAATCAGAATATGTAAAAATAGCATCAGCATGAATAAAAGTATCAATCCATTCTTCTTGTTGTGGAGCAGAATCTACTGTGGGCATAAGAACCCAGTGATAAAATGGTCGAAGAGGAGAAAATTGTTGATAAGAATTCATCCAATAATCTCTTACATCAAAGACAATATCTGGTTGGAAATCTAAAAGAACTCTTTCAAATCTCCATCGTCCAAACTGATTCTCCATGGAGCTATTATATTCTTTATGTCTTGAGTCTCTATCATCTACAGCATTGGCATAATATCTCCAATGAATATCTACATCTTTAGGATCATTAACTTTCCCATAAGAAGCAAATTCAGCTATCTCATATTTGCCTGTGGCATGGAGTCTCTTTAAGATTTCTTTTGCATAAGTACCGAAACCAGAGCTTAAAAAACTGGCTTCGGAACACATTAAAATTTTGAGTTTTTTGTTAGACATAAAAAATGGGGGGTGTTACCACCCCCATCTCTTTAAAGTGATAAGATTAGATATGATTAGAAGCTTACTACTTCTTCTTCCGACTGTTCCTTACTCTTCTTAGATAGCTTAGTAATCTTAGAAAAGTTATTTACTCTGACCTTGAGAGAGTTATGCTTCACTCCGTCCTTCTCCCACGAGTCATTCCTCAGAGATCCTTCTACCAAAACAAAATCGCCCTTCTTAAATGACTGGCCGATAATCTCAGCACCACTATCCCATGCTTCACACGGAACAAATGTTGTTACCTTATCTCTCTCGCCGTTTGCCTTCGTGTATTCCCTAGAAACAGCTACAGTAAAATTAACTACTGAAGTCTGCTTACCATTTGTGTTTACAACACGCATTTCAGGGTCTCTAGCTAAATTACCACGTAGAATATTAATATTCATCAAAAGTCTCCTTTAAAATAAAAAACCAAGGTCCAACGAACTGCTTCATATTATAGCTTGAGAGAGGCCAGCGTCAAGTTTTAGGAATATACGTCTTTTCTACAATTAGTGAATCGCCAGACTTGGCTCTATTACCTTTTACTATGATCACATTGCCATCAAATAAAATATTTCGATAAGCCTTATAGGCTTCTGGAAAGAAAACAACAGAATCTATTACTCCTGTGCCATCGCTCATAGTAACAAATGCCATTTCTTGACCCGGTGTCTTGCCAGATTTAGTTTTAGTAACACCCACACTCTCAATTTCTCCACACAAGAGAATATTATCTTTAAGCGTGGTGTTTTTAAAGTCTTTACAGGTTGTATTAGTCATAGTAATATCATACATATCAACTTTAGAACAGGTTATACTACACCCTAAAAATGCATCTTCCGCATCAGCAATCCAATCTGGATTATCTTCTAAAGAATATGGAGGCTTATTATAGCTATTAATTAAATCTAGAATAATTGCTTTTCTATTCTTATTGGATTTTCCATTATGATATAGATCATGAAGAGCATCTCCTATTGATTTATATTTATAGAGATTAGCTATAATGAAGTCTGATTCCTTCTTGGTTAATTCTGAGACTAAACCAAATTCGAATAACATAGCCACTCTATTCTTACCCAAATATGACATTGCTCCACTTTGGATTAATGCTTTAGCAGATGTAGAGTTGATATTGATCAAAACCGTAGTCAGCATTTCTATCCAGTTCATGGTATCAAAATCTAGCTTCTTATCTTCTTTGAGTTTAACTAATTTGTCAAAAACGGACTGTCCAAAACCCTTGATGTCTGTTAGTCCAAAGTAAATCTTGTTATTCTTAAGAATGAATAGTTGATTTAAGTTTCTAATATCTGGTATACAAACAGGAACATCCATTTCATTAGCGTTTTGTACCAATTCTTTAATTTCTGCCTTAGGATCAATTTTATCTTTTGCAAATCTTAAATATGCAGCAAAAAATATTTTGGGAAAATGAGCCTTGGTATAAGCTGATAAATAACTATTAATAGCATAACTAACAGCGTGGGATTTATTAAAAGAATATCTCTGGGACTTTTCAATCCAGCCGAAAATTTCTTCTGCTTGAGAAGTAGCTACTGTACCAACTTTTTCTGTGCCTTCTAAAAATTTAATCTTAATCTTAGCCATCTCTTCTGGTTTTTTCTTACCAATAGCTTTTCTTAACATGTCTGCTTCTTGAAGATCAAAACCAGCTACGATTTTAGCAATTTCCATAGCCTGTTCTTGGTAAATCATTTCACCATATGTTCCCTTTAGAATAGGCTCTAAAGAGGGATGATAATAATCTACAGATTCCTGGCCATTCTTTTTATCTATAAAATGGTTAGAAACTGATTTGCCATCTCTAAAAGCTTCAAGACAACCCGGCCTCATAATACTAATTAAGGCAGATAGCTGTTCGATATTTTCTGGCTTTAGTTTTTTAGCCATAGACTTACCAAGCCTAGACTCCAACTGGAAACACCCTTTAGTATTTCCGTCTGAAATTAGGTCCCAAGTTTTTTGACACTCTAAACTAATCTCTTCTATTTTAGGATTAAATTTAAGAGTCATTCTATCCTTATCGTCATGTTCAGATATAATGTCAAAAGAACATCCGCAACTGTATTGAAATTTTTTAGACATGTGATGGTGACTGAAATGAGTCCTTAAACTTAATCTTATTTCCTAGGTTACGATGTAGTCTCATAAAACGAATCAGAATTTCTGCACAATCTTTAACATCTTTTAGAGCATCATGAGCACCCTCTTTATTTATGCCCAGATAATCTCTAAGAGTGTCCAGGGAAAGATTTTTGAGATCTCCATTGTTTTCAAACCAATAGAAGACTAGGTTCATAATATCTAATACGTCTCTTGGATAAAAAATATCGCTTCTTTCTTCCTTATTCGTATTACCATATTTACGACTCAACCTATCAATAATTGGCAAGTCAAATCTATTGATATTGTAACCAGCAGCAATAGGAGCACTAAACTGGCTCTTTTTGCTGGATCTGGTATGATGCATTGTTAGATAGTTTGTAAACAATTTCCAAGACTGATCTTGAGCAGGGTACTTCTTCCATTCTTCTAGAATAGCTTCTTTAGAAGAACCTCTTACCTTGGCATGAAAATCTAAAATGTCTGTAGTATATTGATATTGTTCATCATTTGCCAATACCTCTGGTTTAAAAAAGATGTTGAATTCAGAATTGGGAACAATTTCCAGTTTTAATGGATCAATAATTATGGCTGCAATTTGTACTGGACTACAAGACTTAGGATCAGAACCATCTGTTTCAAAATCGAAAACGCAAATTTTATTATAGTTGATCATGCTTGAGTGTTATCTCCTAGGACTTCGACTTCTACTAGTGGCAAAACTTGAATTCTTTGCTGGGCATTATGTACTCCTTGAGCATTAATGGCCGAACAGCAACTGATTCTTTCTTCTGGGATTTTTCGATACTCATTACCTTCATGCTTAAAAACAGTCCCGATTGCTATATCCATAAACTTTTGCATTGCCATATTAATCTCCTTTTGATAAGATGTCTTGGATAGTCATAATTTTATCTAACATTGCCACGCCAAGAATATCAAATTTGATAATGCCTAACGCTTCTAGATCTTGCATTTCCATACCAGCTATAAGCTGATCATTTTTTGAATCGTACACCATAGGACACAATGTATTTAATGGTTTAGAACTAATAGCAATACCAGCCGCATGTTTGGACTGATTAGACTTAGTTCCTTCTAATCTAATAGCCTGTTCAAATCTTTTGGCAAGCGGTCCTTGTAATTCATTTTTTTCATCTATATAGCACCATTCTTTCAGTTTATCTGGCTCATTTTCTAATGCCCACCGAATAATAGATGCTTCCCCAGTCTCTTCTTTCATTTCTTGAAGATCGTCGGCAATTTTAGCTTCATCTGGAATACTTTTAGTGATCTTATTCATTTCATCAAATGATATATTACCATAAACTCTTAATACATCCTTAATAGCACCACGACCCTTAATAGTATTAAATGTAATCATTTGAGAAACCTTATCAGCCCCATAACACTGCTTAATATATTCGATTACATTTTCTCTCTTATTAATAGGTACGTCTACGTCAATATCAGGCATAGAGATATGGTCTTTACTATTTCGTCCAGCATTATAAAATCTGTCAAATAATAAACCATACTTAATAGGATCAATACTAGTAATACCAATCAGGTAAGAGACTAGACAACCAGCCGCACTTCCTCTTCCCGGCCCAGGAAGCCAGTTGTTTTTCCTGACATAGTTAACAATATCTTGTACAATTAAAAAGTAACTAGAAAGATCAGCCCCTTGTAGAACCTCTAATTCATACTTTATTCGATTCACATAATCTTCTTGGGTATCTTTATCTATATTATTAGCAATTTTATCTCTCCAACCATTACGACATAATTGCCTTAGGTATTCATCTGGATTAGCTCCGTCAGGACAAGAAAATGGAGGTAAATGTGGTTTATCTAAGATATTATAGTTTTCACATAATTCATCTACTATCTTGGTATTTTCCATCTCTTCTTCTGTATGAAAATGACCCATTTCTTCTGGAGATAGGATATGGAAGTTGTCAGATGTAAAAAAGCAACCAAGAGGCACCTCCTCATCGTTACTGATCTTCCTGCTGATCTCTGGGAAGGTTGTTTTTAAATTATTACAGAGAAGCACCCTTTGATCTACAGCGTCCTCCTTGCGGCAATAATGAGCGTCTGGCGTAGAAATGATTTTGGTATTAGTAATTTTGGCCAAATCTCTCATAGCACCAGTCAAAAGTGTCTGAATAGGAGAATTGACCGAATCCATTAATTGTGCTTCTAGAAAGAAATTCTCTGTACCAAAAACATCCTTTAGTTTACCAATTTGGTCAATCCCAACATTTCTCCAATCACCGATCAATTGATTATTATTAGTAATCCTATCTGCTAAATAAGATCCAGCATGACCACAAAATCCAATAATATTATTATTGCAATATTGTGCAAGAGTGTTTATATCTAGTCTTGGCTTATGATAAAAATGATCTGGCTGATTGGATTCGGAGACAATTCTAATAAGACTCTTCCACCCCTCATAATTCTTAGCTAGAATCACAAAGTGGGTTAAGTCTTTGTTTTCTTTTGTTTTAATCTTAGGATCTTGATCACAAAGATAAACCTCACATCCCAGGATAGGCTTAATTCCCTTCTTTTTCATTTCCGTATAAAACTTAACTGCTCCAGCAATATTACCATGATCAGTTAATGCACAAGAAGTTGCTCCGATTTCTTGACATCGTTCAGCAATAGTTCTTGGCTGCGATAGTCCATCCAAAAGTGAGTACATAGCCCACCTAAGAATGGACATGCAGAGGCACATACCCTCTAGTCATGTCCATATCTAATTTTCTCCTTATTTCGTTGTTATAACCAAAAATGTTATACGGTGCCGGGTGCCTTGTAGTGACCTATACTATAACCGGGAGCCTGATACTTGTCAATGACTGCTTTCATTCCGGTAGTGTCTATGTCATGTTTAACTTGCTCACATTTGGTCATGCATTGGTTTTTGGCTGTTAGTTGACCGTCTCTGTATTCTGTTAGCGGCTCTATTGGGCTATTAGCAAATGTGCTTTTTCCAAAGTGGCAAAGCTTACTACATTTCCAGCTTTTATTTAACTGAGGTTTTTGAGTATTCTTTATAGTCTCAAATTTTTGTTTCAACATGATTTCTGTTTTGTATAAATCTGTTTTATCAAAACAAATAGTAAATGCCCCACCATCATTGATGAAATTAATAGATATCATTACATGTTCGATCTCTGGATACATATGTTGAATTGCATAATGATATATCCTTAATTGGGGATCGTTTTGAAGTTTCTCTAGAGTTTTTTCTTCTCCTGTGGCCCAATCTAGTCTTCGTCCTGTTTTCCAATCGATGACTTCTAGGGTGTTATCATTTACCTTAGTAATAAGATCAATAGTTCCTTTAATAGCAAGGTTTCCTTCAAGGACTCCATCTTTGGTTTCATATCGGTATGATGACCAAGGTTTCTTAATCTCAAGATCAAAGCGTTGTTCTGGCTGAACTATATGTCTATTCCTAGGATCAAACATACCCTTATTATATTCTAAAGCTTTATTAATCCATGCATGACAATCTTTATGATCTTTTGGTTCCCAAACATGATGAGTGAACTGAGAAGTATAATATTCGTATACTTGATCAGTTATTTTTTTAATGCTATAATTATTAATATCTACTTTTCCCACCACATCATCCTCAAAAATTGGATTATTGTTTTGGGTATTGAGTTTAATAAATGCCAAGATTTCTAAAGCCTTATGGCAAATAGTTCCTTTGTCTGCTTTTTTATTAGATGGAGATCTTAAACCAAGAATATATTCAAAAAAATATTGTTGAGGACACATAGAATGTGTTCCATAGGAACTACTTCTAAGATATGTAATTATAATACGAATACTCCTTTGTCTTGCAGAAAAGCTAAAACTAACTCAAGTTGACCGGGTATGTCCATTTTGTCATTTGGTATAATTGCATCAAACATACTAGGAGGATAATGAATTGGGTCTAAGGCTGTTTCGCTATCATGATTAGAATCATAAGGATTTCTAGTTAATTTAATCACTAGCCCACCAGCAGCTTGTACTGCATCTACCTCATTAGGAAATCTACAATCAGCTATGATAGCTAGGGCTGGTTTTTCATTATTAATTTTATTGAGAGTGGCGCTGGTCCATACATCGTTTTTCATTTTACGAAATAAATCAGTACCAACAAATTGCATAACTTCTCTAGCTGTTAGATTTTTGCCTTCCCATACAATATCGGTCATTGTATTTTTATCAGAATCTTCACCATAGCATTGTTGATGACTTAAGCCTAGTATGTTCACACAGATATCTTGTTTAAGAGGATCAGCAAAATTATATATCTTGCCAGACTCTCCACCCAAATATTTAAAATATGCAAGTGTAGATTCTGAGCATGTGGTTTTGCCAGATTGTTTTCTTCCAGCAAAAGCTACAATCTTTGTTCTGGTCATATGATACTTTCTAAGAAGGGTTTAATTTCCGTATTAATTTCATCCCGAGTCATTTCTCCAATATCTCCTTTAGAGATTTGAGGAACAAATATTCTGTATGTATTTTTGCACTTGTCTTTGATCTGTTCGGCTGCTTTTTTACCAGCGTCGTCATTATCTGTTAATATAACAATAGTCATAGCTCCAGAAGAATCAAGCATGATTTTCTGTCTATCACTTAGCGATGAACCAAAGATGGCTACGCTATTATGTATGCCGTTTTCTTCTAATCTCCATACATTGCCAGGACTTTCTACTATAACAACTACTGTACTTTTAATAATGTGTTTTTGAGCAAACCAAAAATTATACAAACAATTTTGACTTTTAAAATTAGCACTATGTTTCCATTTTGAACATAGCCATTTCTTTTCATCTGGTGGACAATTTTCTGATAAAGCATGGTACGACGAGCATTTAGGGCATTTTTCAGATACGCTTCTTCCAGAACAACCGATCATGTGTGTATAATCATTATTGTAAATAGGTACCACAACCCTATTCGACATTTCTTTATTAGGCTTATTACAAAATCCGATATCATACTTATCTAATACTTCTAAAGAGTATCCTCTAGATAGATAATATTCTGCTGGCATTACCAAAGATTGTCTAACCTGTTCTCTTTTGGGTAAAGAAACAACAGGCTGAGTATCCGATGTTCCATTTCCAATATAATTAATAGCGCTGGTAAATAATCTCTTGTCTTTTTCTGACTTAGAAACTTTAATATTTTTCAGATCTTTTTTGATGAACTTTAGAGCAAAATCCAAAGCATCATTAAATGAACAGGCTTTGTCTCCATCTTTTTCCCAGCCATGTTTTTGATGTGATAATACTCCTCTAATAAAACCTATTACAGAAGCTTTAAATATCTTCTCGCACCCATGAGTTCTGCACTTCCAATTTCCTCGATATCTGTCTCCTTCTGGGTATAAATTAATAGCAGAGATATTATCTCCGCCATGAATCGGACAAGCCATAGATATCATTTTATTGTTTGATCTATACTCAATATTAAAAAAGTCTAACAAAGTATCAATACTATCACATACTTCATCACAGACGATCTTTAATTGATTTTGATCATTCGAATGGGATTTCTTCATTATCATTTTGCGCTTCAACAACAAATCCATCGGATGAACTACCTCTATTATTAAGAACTTCTAGTCTTGTCCTACCTTCAGTAATCTTCGCACACCAGCCCTTCATATGACAATTAATATAATCGTTATCATCTAATCCACCACCATGTCTACTAATCAAAGGTACTAGTTTACGATTACCATTATCTGGGCCGTCCTCAGCAATCTCTTCAGGAGTTTTTCTCTTAAAGATACTAAAATTACTACATAACCAAATGATTCGATCTGAACCACTTGCTGTATCTGTACTTTCCTTTGTAATACCGTCTCTGTTTAATTGGATAAAGGCCACAATGGGAACCTTATATCTAACAGCAAAGTTGTGTAATGAGGTCATCATAAAGCCTAATACTTGATATTCTTTTAAGTCTTGGCTCATTCCAGCACTATCCATTAGTTTTAGATAGTCATAGAATATCACACAATCCTTAGCTGTCCCGTCATCATTAAGACCAACCTCTTTTAATACCCATCTTCTCATAATAGCTAATTGATCTTCAAATGGTTTACCGGCTATGCTTTTGTGAAAAAATGGAGTCTTTTTAATTTCTTCTACAGCTTGTAATAGCTTAGTCTTTTTATCTGGTGATTCTGCAAACTTTCCTGTTTCAATTGCATTAATCTCAATTTCGGTCATCATAGCTAAGATTCTGTTAATATGGTCTTCCTTATTCATTTCCGTATCCATATTCAATACGGGAATATTTAACTTAGCTACGTTACGACCAATATTATCAGAGAGTAGAGTTTTACCAGTTTTAGGGCGAGCAGCTATTACATTAACGGTTCCCTTTCTTAATCCTCCACCAATAGCTTGATCATATGCTGGAAAACCTGTAGGAATACCAATCTGATCAGTTTTATTTAACTCAAGATTACGAATATAGTCATCTAGATCTTTGCCTATAACCACAGGATTATTATCGCTATCATTAAGCAATGATGTGAAATTGAATATCGTCTCTTCTGCGATACCAAGAATAGATCCAATTGGTTCTGTACCATTAACGTCTAGAATTTTTTCTTGAGCCAGTTCCAGTTGCTTACGCAAAAGTCTAGCAATTTCTAATTTGCGAATTTTTGCAGCAAACTTGCGTACATTGTCTAAAGCTACAGGAAAGTCTATAATAGCTCTTAAATGTTGGACCTCTTCTTTTTTAGATAGAATATGAGCGTACCCAAGTTCTTCGGCCACAGAAAAGATACTAGCTACGTCGATATTCGGCTTCTGTTCTCTTTCGCAAACCACTTTTAGACATTTGAAAATAATAGAATTACTGTCAATAGTAAACGAGGAGTCTTGAACAATGTCTGCAACGTCTAGGTAAGCATCCTCACCATAGTTACAAATCCCAGACAACACCGCTCTTTCTGCGGCAACATCAGATAAAATCATATTAGCCTGCTGCTCCAGAACATTTGTTACATTTATATCGATCAATAGAATCAGTAATTAATACTGGATTCACGCTTTCTCTTTTTCCACAAACTCTACATACTACATTAACTAGATTGAATGCTCTGGCTCTTGGTACCGGAGGCTGGACTATTAATTTTTTATCTATTTCTATGTCTTCCATATGCATTCTTTTTTCCATCATAGAATCAAACTTATTAGTAGAAGCCTTTGTTATTGTTGGCTTATTTTTATTGTTTGAACGAGGAGATTTCTTTTTGCTCTTTGTGTCACTTTGGCCAGATGATTCCTGACCATCTTGCTTGGGCAGCATAGCCTGGAGCATCATAATCATTTGCTGTATTTGTTGAGGATCCAGATTAATATTATTGTCCATGTTTGGTCACCTTCATTCTTTGAATAGCAATTAAAATATCTGATAGGTTCTTAATCGAATTAGCTATATATGACAAACGATCAGTTCTTTGTTTTGCATAAATTTTAATCTTGTTTAGAGACTGTGCTTTGTCATTGTGTTTAATCGCTTGATTAGATTTTTCAACGTATCCATAACCCTTATAATTATTAATGTCGTCTGCTATCACTATCTTTGTCGTCTCATCTGCCCAGTTATATCGGGCTATTTCTCTATTAATAGTTCGTTGAACATGAAAAGAAAACTGTGCTAGTCTATAAGAAATTTGCCCACAATCTTCTGGCGTTAACTTTTCTAGTTCATCTCTATTCATAGAAAGATAACTATTTAATTCTGCTTCTGGTAAACCTCCAGCAGCATACCTTGGCAACCCTAGATGATTTTCGTATTCATCTAATAGATTATCCCAATCTTGTAATTCTTCTTTAGCTGTTTTGTTGCTCATTTTTAATCCTATTAGACCACGCTTCTACATCCTCATTAAATGGTAACTCAATATAAGTTATACCATTTGTTTCACACCACTCCTGCTTCTCTTGATCTCTTTTTTTGTGCTTAACAAACCCAAGTAAGGTGTTATGATAAAATGGCACAAATTTATAGTGCTGTTCTCCATGAACCTCTATTGTTCTTTTTAATAGGGGTATATAGAAATCTAAATATAAAGTCTCCGACCTTCTAAGAGGAATTGGTACTTCCTCAAGAACTTGCATCGTGGGGAAGCACTTATGTACTAAGTCTCTAGCAAGCAAATGCAAGGCCGATTTGTTTTTAGCCTTGCCATGAGCGATCCCCCCAATAAGTTGCCAATGACAAAGGTTGCCGTCGAGATCTTTTATTTGCATTTAATGCCCATCGTTTCCTTAACTTGTTCCAGTAAACTTACATATACATCAGGATGATCAACCAGATATTGTCTGACTTTTTCTGTTCCTTGAAATTTAGGTTTATCCGTCACAGATGTTAGGGTGTACCAAGCACCACCCTTTTGAATAAGACCAATATCAACAGCCAACATAAGTAATTCCATCTGCTTATCAATACCTTGACCATATCTTAGATAACTAGTAATAGTTCCACCGGGAGCACCCAATGCAGAGCATACCACTTGCCACTGAATTTCTTGACCAATTTGCTGCCCATCTTCTGCTGAACCAATTTTCCAAGCTCTATGAAATTGAGCCCTTAGCTTAATGTCTGTTTGGTAAGCAATAGCCTGACCACTTTTTTCTTTCCATTCAACGTGACCGGTGCCGGGATTACCCATAAGATGAGTAATACCAATAACAATATTTCTGTTTACAGGAATAACATTCGCCACCTTCCTGCAAAACTTGGCTAATAATTTAGCACCATCGGCTCTTTGCATCTTATTCATATCAGACGTGATTTCTGTTTCAGTACATAGTGCAGAATAGGAGTCTATGATGAGAATACATCCCGGAATTTCATTAATGATTCTTTCTCCGATTTGAAGATATTCTTCTGCATGGAGAATCTTACCTTGTTGTGAACCAATAACGTGAAACCTATCTAGATTCAATCCTGGAATTCCTTCTAGATCTCTTTTCTTTAATCTACCTTCGATGTTAAGGTAGTACACCTCTCTACCTTCTTTGAATCCCTGATAAGCGTATTCTGGTCTCTGTGCTGTGGCAGCAAAGTCTAGGGATGTTGTGGTCTTGCCGCATTTGGGTTGTCCGGTGAATATCATAAAACTTCCTTCTGGGACACCACCATTTAAAATAATGTCAAGTGAAGGACTCACAGGAATAGTAATAAGTTTCTTGTCCACAACGGCACTTGCCGTGAGCATGATTTCATTACCAAAATTTTTAATGACATCTTCTTTCAAACTCATTAGTCTAGATCCTTTAATTTGGAAATTATGTTTTTTGCTACTGGTTGACTATTACCAAATACCACTGTATCTTTTCTTTCAATAGGTTTTGTTAGAATAACATTTTCCTGTTGAATCAATTGGTCTTGTTGTTCTATCATAGCCCCAAGGTGAGGGGCTCGCAAAGAATAGATTTTTTTCCCTTGATCAGTATTCAATGCTCTTACAATTGCTTTTGGATCATACTGTTTCAGCAATTTATGAGCAGACCCTATCTGATTTCTATAAAAAGCAGCCCATTTTTTATGTACCCAAAACCTATAATGAAGATCTTCTTTATCTTTTTGGGCTTTTCGTTCACAGATGATCTCTGTAATGAATTGGGCAGCAGACACTTCCTTGCCATTAGAATACTTTGATGGATATTTTTCTATCATCAATATTACTGTTGTTTTTCTTTTTGAATTTCCTGACAAGATATTTCCAGAGAACTATGAAATTTTTCAAAGAATTTCTCTATATGTATCTTATAGTCTTCTTTGGCTTTGACAGGAATATGATAATACTTTTCAAATAAATCTTTTACATCCTTCAAATAGCCTTTATCGTCTATCTCAGTAACTTCAGCCTTGACATATACTGTGATCTCATGAGGAAAAGAGGATAGGTGTTTTTTGTGTATAATCTCTGGGTGTTTATCAGAAAAGTCTATTGGAGCATCTGGTTCATCATCTAGGTGTTTGAATTGATCTTCCCTAATTTTGTCTAACTCTTCAACTACTTTTTTATTGATTTTTTCTAGCAGTTGCTTTTCTTCGGAGGTTAGTCTTTCAAATATTTGATCAATTGGAGAAATATCTTTTTCTGTATATTTAGTTTCTTCTGTATTCATGTTTTACTTATTTTCTGATGGTCTAAAAATACCTTGTTGAATTTTTGAGGAAACTGGTGGAGGAGATTTCTTTTTAAGCTCATCGTTTAGAGCAGAGGCTTCTTTCGTCATAATAGAAACACTTCTCTTTCCTGGACTTTCATTTATCATTAAATTCTTGGAAGGAGACTGACCCATAGGAGAAGAAACAGTTTTTATAGCTGCGGCTGCTGTTACTTCTGGATTTTCAACAACATTCTTGACCTGACTATTTGTAAGAGATAACTCATTTGCTATTTTAGTCAAATCCCATCCCTGACTATTAAGCCATAGAGCAGCGTACTTTTGCATCTTATTAATTCTTGCCATTATTCATTCTCCCTTTCAGCATTGTTTAACCATGCTACATTTTTTGTTTTTAGAAATTTCACATACCAATTAAAAGTTTTTTCATTGACTTCTTTGAACTTGCTATTTGATCTACAAACCCTATTCAAGAAACTATGATTTTGTTCTTGACCATAAATAGATAGTGGGTTAAATAGTTTTCCTGTATTGCTAAGTCTAACACTATATTTAATTGAACCATCTTTTCTAAGAATTCTTCTGGCAAAAACTTCCTCTGACTCTGACTTGAGTTGTGGATTACGTTCTCCATCTAAAAAGTCTTCTTTACCAGATACAGTAAAAAGTTCTGCTGATGTTTCTTGTTGTATCGTTTCTTCAGTAAATTTACTTGTAGGATTAAAAATAAAATTATCCATTAACATTTCCTTTAGTTAGTCTTTTGTCCAGCGATATTTAACTGTTGGCTTTTTGATTCTAGACATGCCTGATGGTAATTCTTTCTGAGAAGTTTCTTCTTTATAAGAATTATGTTGGGCATTTAAGTGAGACTTGTGGTCTTCGCTAAGTCTGTCTCTATTACGATTAGCTATGTCCCCTATTGTCTTGAGTTCACTATCACTTTTCTTAATAGAAGTATTAAGAGTGATTAAGTCTTCTTGATATAATCTATGGGCGTGAGGTTTATTGCAGCTTGTACACTTGGGGTGTTCTGTGTAGTCTTTTATACTAGATACAAGTTCAAATTTTGTTTCACAATTATCGCAAAAATATGTATAGCAAGGCATTATAAATATGACTCTGGTAAATATACAGTCCACTCATCTGGAATATCTGATCTTATCTTAAGAAGCAGTCCTCTTACTGGCAAGTACTTTGCACTTTTATTTGGCACTATAGGCAAATTTCTAAGGGGCATATTAGCCTCTTTTGGTGTTCTATTTCCTTTTCTACGATTACACTCAACACAAGCTGTAACAATATTGGTCCAACAAGTTGGAGAACCTATATTTTTATTCCAAACAGACTTAGGAATAACATGATCATAAGTTAATTGATTAATGTCTTTTTCGCATCCGCAATATTGACAGCTATAATTGTCTCTAATGAATAGATTCTTCCTAGAAAAATTAACACCCTGATGATTTAAACGAAAATATTTTGCTGTTTTAACTACTGCTGGTATTGGTATTTTTTTATTGTTAGCACCACAGATATAGTCGTTCTTATAAAAATCTATAATTTCTACCCCAACATGAGAATTCTCATCATGTCTATACGACCACACTAATGCTCTTTTCCAAGAGATAATACCGAGTGGAGTGTAATCAGCGTTTAAAATTAAGCATCTACTATTTTGAGGTTGCATCTTTTTCGTAGTTGTCTAGTCTTCCGATAATTTTCCCGATAATTGGATTTCTTACGATGTCTGATGCTTCTAGTCTAGCTACAGCAATGCCCTCAATATCAGCTAGAGCATTTGTCATTGACCAAAAGCCGCCTTGCATATGTCTATGTAAATCTGATTGACTAACGTCACCAGTTAATACCATTTTACTATTAGTTCCAATTCTTGTGAGTAACATTTTAAGTTGATCATACGAAGCATTTTGGCATTCATCTGCAACGATAAAAGCATTATGAAAATTACGACCTCTCATTAATCCAAGTGGAACGATCTCTATTTTATTATTAGTTTTTAGACTAGCATACTTAGCAGTAGGTATGAAGTGATTAACTTCATCTAATAATGGTAATAGATAAGGGTGTAATTTTTCTTCTGCTGTTCCGGGCAGATATCCAATCTTTTCTCCTGATTCAACTACTGGTCTGGTAATAATAATTTTTTTAACCTTGTCGTCCAGTAAGTATTCTAAAGCCATACCTACAGCGATATGGGTTTTGCCACTACCAGCAACTCCTTGGCAGAATGTAATAACATTTTCTGCTATATCTCTGATGTATTGTTTCTGATTTTCTGATCTGGGTTTTAGCCTATTTCGGTAAATTTCTGGGATGGGGAGTTCTTTAGTAGCATCTATGACCTTGGACCTTTTCTTGGTGGTTTTATTTTTTCTCAAGGCTTACCCTTTAGCTATTATATGGAATAGAGATCCCAAGTTACCTAATAATACACCATATAGCAACTATTATTATAGTAAACAATTAGTAGATACTTATTAATTGACCGTTAAAGATTTACAGTAAACAAGCTCCACCAGCGCAGCTAATTTCTTCTATGCCAGCGGTATTGTCTTCTGTTTCTAATAACTGAGTATAATCCACCTTTTGAAAACTATTATAGAGATCACAATAGATTTTCCAATTGTATACATCTTTCATACAATAGGTTAGTCTTCTAGTATCTCCATCAAAATACTTACCAGCGAAATTTTTCATTTTTGTGATAAATTTTTGTTTGTTTTCATCATCATCCTCTTTGGCTTGATTTAAACTGACATAATCACAAGCTGCCCATAGATTATTATTAAAAGCATTTAAGCCTAGTTCAATCAAACCAGAACACCATAAAGCAGCATCGCCATATTCCTTAACAATTTCTCTACTAGTATAAACAGTAGTGAATGGAGCTTGTGGATAATCTTTATCTCCACTTTGAGGAATTAAAGATATGCCAGCAAAATATTTTCTATTGTCGTAGATATACTTTGTTACAGCGTCCCATTCATCTGGTTTGACTGTTACAGTATTGCTAACATTATGACTCAAATATTCCTGTGTACATAATGACCTATTCTTTCCAGAATGAACCCAGTTCTTCTGAGTATCTTTTACAACAGAGAGCATTTCTACTGCTGGTAATTGATTTCTCAACTTAGCACCATCTGGTACTTCTATTGGAAATTTAACTACTTCATCAGTATTATTTGCAGACCACGACGATTTCTCGCAGGCTTGTGGGTTTACTTTCTTGAAGTGTTGGTATGGTGCTTCTAAAATGTTGGCCTGTACATGGCGTATATAGCGTTTGGCGTGGTGTGGGTGGATGCCAGAGGATGTTCCCAACATACTACTTGATGTACCTTCCGGCTTTAAACACGTAACTCTAGCTGCTTGATTAATATTGATTTTTTTAGAAATCTGCTTATTTGTATCAACAGCAATCTTAGCACCCTTGGTTAATGTCTTTTCTGTAAGCACAAGATCATGCTTCTCCATAGTACCAGTTAAAGATACTCCTAGTAAAGCTTCTCTCTCAAAAATATTTTCACTAGTTTTACCAAGATATTCTATTTTAGTAAAACCAGCTTGTAAAGTACCTATTATTGTAGCAGCCTTACATCTTTCATAAAAATCTTCTTCGTCAACAACACTAGAACAATTAATAGTAGAAAGATTACAACCTTGCCATCCACTCTTACCTGTGCTCTCATCAATAGGCCACATACCAATTTCAACACAGGGATTAAAAATCATCTCTGTTGATTCGCTCCAGATAAAGCCCGGTTCGCCAAACTCTTTAACAGATTGCATTAGTCCAGCAAATTCTTCAAAGGTAGTTTCACTTTTTAGAAGTAGAGCAGAGTTGTTGCTTCGTGCTCTTTGTGGATTCTCCATGTACCAATTACCTGTCTTAGCCTTAGCCATTTCTTCATCGTCATGACTAAACAATGCTAACGAAGCACTTCTACGAACACCGCCAGATAATACAGCATCACTACTGTGCATCACGATATCATAAGCATCAATAGGACGAAGTTTCTTTTGCCCATTGGCAATACACTTATCTAATAGAGTGCGAATTTTTTCTAGACCATTAGCTAATGGCTCATATCCCGGAGCTTTACCTACTCCAGATCCTAGTGGAGAACCTTTTGGTCTGATATTTGAATAGTCAAATACTACATGAGTATTCTTATATTGCTTGAATTCTTCTACTGGTTTACTAAAGTAAGAACTTAATAATACACCCAAAGCATTAGCCCATCCTTCAATACTATCTTCTATTACATACTTAATAGCTTGGTCTTGAGTAATGTCATGTTCTAGAGAGGACAGTTTGGAAACATGATGTTTCTGAACACTAAAGCCAGTGCCAGAACCACACAATAGTAACCAAAAACATTCTTGAAAAAATCTTAAACGATCACAGTAACTAGCTGTGCAATTATAAATTTTAGCATGACGCTTTAGAATAGGGTCTCCACCGAACTGAAGGGCTCTTTGACTACCAAGAACTTTCTTCTTATACATCATATCATATGCCCAATCAATATCTTCTGCTACTCCAAACTCATCATATTTAGAGTGCATCATTTGTCGCACTCTGTCTACTGCTTCCTTCCATGTTTCTCTGCGATTCTTATCTTCTAGCCAACGAGCATACTTACTAACAAAGGTATAATTTTGCAATTCTTGAATAGCAGACATGGATACTCCTTAAAAATTAATTGTGATGTAGACTACTTAGTACACCACTAGATCAGGTATGAATTATGGTTGGGATAATGAAGATGGCAAAGTCCTCCAAGTTCTGAATAGGCAATATTTTTATGACTGCCATCGTGTATTTTATGTTGATCAATAAAATCTATTACTGCTCTTACTGAAGATTCCGATAATAAATGCTCTTTGGATAGATTATTATTCTCTACTGTTTTGGCCAACATATGCTCAGAATCACAACCCTCAATAGAGTGCCACGGTTGAATAGTGGGGTTTTCTTTCTTAATATTCTCATGTTCTGCTTTTAGCCGATAGATTAGGTCTTCATCAGGATAAAACTTGGTATGATTTTTAATGATGTAATAATTTGTTTGTGGATAATAAAAAGATTGATCCATTAAAACTTCAACCAATTTGGTCTTATCATATGTATTAAAAACATTATAACCAATATTGTTTATGTAATAGAACCCTTTATTCGCAGTAATATATTTATTGAAGATATCTTTAGTCACAACTACGTCATTAGAAAATTTCCAAATGTAGTCATAATCAAAAGCATCAGCAAAAGAAAAGATTTTTCCATCATTAAAAAATGTTCCAAATGTGTGTCCTAAATTCTCTACAGCAATAATGCTAAGATCTGTAGTTAGAAACTCCCTCAAAAAATTCTGAGAGGCTTCTATTAATTCTTTATTTCCATTGAGACAATAAACAACTTTAGGGAAAGAGTTTAGAAAATCAGCATTATATTTGGAAAAAGATAAAAACATAGATAAGTGCTCTTCATTTAGTATAGTTCCCAGAGAACCAAATAAAGAACGAGAAACAATGTCCTTAAGTTTTATGCGGTTTTCCAAAATGAATATATTCCTTTATCTATTTCGTAATGATTCCAGATAAATCTTGAGCGTCGTGGTTGAGTTTTTGCCCATGTCCACATGTCGCTTAAGCCATCAGATAGAGATGTTATATGCTCAAATCCCAAAATGTCAACAGATTTTTGATAAGTTGGGTAGGCATATTTAACTTCGTGTCTACCTTCCAAATAAATCTTGTCCGCTTGTCCGCCAACTACAGACAATAAAGCATCTGCGGCTTCGTTAATGGAACACTCATGAATGCCTCCTAGATTTATAATCTGCTTGGAAGCTTGTGGTTCTATAGCTGCTTTAAACAATGGTCCCACGCTGTCGTTAATGTAGCTAAAGGCCCTCTTCTGCTCACCGTCACCAAAAATAGTAATAGGCCGACCTTCTAGGTGTTGATACATCCATATTCCAAGAACATTACGATATTTGTCCCAGATGTTTTGTTTTCTGCCATAAACATTATGTGGCCTAATAATGCACCAGTCTAATCCGTGTTGCTCACCAGCCACTTGTATATCCATTTCACAAGCATACTTTGCTATTCCATAAGGATCTATTGGCTTTTGTCTCATAGATTCATCAAAAGGTGTGGGATTATCACCATAGACTGCCATACTAGATGTAAAAACTAATCTTGTTACATCATGTTTGATACAGTTATTGATAACGCGAGCAGTTGATAGTAAATTATTGTTGTAATTAAATTGTCTAATAAATGGACTGAGCCCCTCTGCTGCATAAGCTGCTAGATGAAAGACATAATCGGGTTTAATAGCACTAAAAACATTATCAAATTCTGGGTCTAAAATATTCATTTGATAAAAATGGATACTAGGATTAATATTCTCTTTGTAGCCACCACTAAGATCATCTACTCCATAGACACTATATTTTGGATAATTTTGTATAATATAATCGGCTAAATTAGAACCAAGTAGTCCTGCATTGCCGGTAATAAGAATTTTATTCTTCATAGTAATTAATTCCTCTAATAATTTCTGTAGTATCTGGTTTGTGAGAATTAGATGGTCTTTGTATAGTTGGCTCAAATCCCCATTTTTGTGAAAATACTTCTGATGCAATATTTTCACTATTCCTAAAATAATCAGCATCTTCTGCACTAGAAGACTTTTTGGTAGCCATACTTCCAAAATGATAAAAATTCAATTGTCTTGTTCTATAAAATTGTATACCCAATAATTCCAATTTTAAGAAAAAATCCCAATCACAAACAAATGGAGAAGGATATACAAGATCAAAACCACCAACTGCCATGAAGAGTTTTTTACTGATACAAAAAGGGAATATTTCCCCATCATTAGTAAGATGATCACCTTCTCTTAAGGAGGGTTCTTTTTCTAAGAAATCTTCATATTTAAAGTTATCTATTGTGCCAAAATCGTATTTGACAAAATTAAATATGCTTTCATTTCTCTCTATTTGATTGGGAGATATGACCAGATTTTTATTCATTTGATTGAGTAAAATAGTATCCCAGTTTTTAGGAAATACATTATCGTCATTTAGGATTAATAACCATGGATTAATAGAGTAATATGCTCCTAAATTAATAGAGAACGGCATACCTTTATTTTTTTCATTAACAGCAAATTTAACCAAAGGATTATCTATATATTTAGTAGCCATTTCTTCGTACATATCAGCAAAACCATCTATTATACATATGAGTTCGGAGCCTGTTGTTTGAGTATCAAGAAAAGATTTGATACAAATTTCTAAACACTTAGGATTTTTAAAAGATGGAACAATTGCTGAAATCATAGCTGGTCTCCTATTGCACTACAAGAAAATGTTATTGGCCTATCTATTATTCTACCATAAACTAAATTATACCAATAATCATAACGATAAGGTTCAATATTATCAAGATCAAATACTGATAAACACTCAGCATCATTAGCTATGTATCCCGGCCACATTTCTAGTCCTAGTTTGTGTTCATGTGTTCTATAAGTAGGATTATCTAAAATATTGGAATTAAACCAAAAAAATGTACCACAATAATGAAATGATGCTCCAAAACCAGAACTACCAGTTCTTTTCAAACAACCAACAAATTTATACTGATTGGTTAATAATTCTGGTTTAATTTTATTGTAGAACAAATCTAGATTATATTTAAATAATGTATTTACCCAACAAGTAATAGAATAAGTTTTTTCTGCGTGAGTACATCCTTTACTATGACCATAAAATGTGTAACTATTATTTTGTTTATTGATTTTTAGTAGATGATGTAGTAGTGGACAAGCTTTATCAAAAAAATGTAGAGTTTCTCTAACGACACTATCATTTGTAACAGGAATAATATGAACATTTTTTTTGGCAAATTTTTCTATCAATAATTTATAAATAGGATTATCATAAAACTTATTGTCTGGAGATGATACGGTAAAAATTCTATGTCCATTGAATATCTCTAAATGCTGTTCTATTTTAGCAATTGAATAACAAACCTTTTCGTGTCTAACGCAATGAAAATGAAAAATCAAATTAAATAAAGGACTATTCTCAACTTTTCCATCTATGGTAACATCAGAATCTGTTGTCTGTTTGATATCGGTAGTTTTTGTTGGATAAATCCAATTGTATAATTTATTAATCATATAGTATCCCAGTTAGTTAGAGGAGATAGCCAAGCAGTTTCTCCATGTGTAGAATACGCGGGAATAGAAGATATGAGAAAAGCATGTTGTTTTGTTAGCTCTATAAACATTTGAAAATCATTAGGATAACTATCTTTTGTCCATTTTCTAAGAATATTTTCGTGCTCTTTGAGCGTGGCTACTTTGCTAGCAAAGGTCATAGTGGTTGAATTTGTAATTTTCCAATGACATGAATTAGTAAGGTAAACCCTGGTATTTTCTGCGTTACCTTGGCAAAATTGATTACCTCCATTAGAAGGATCCAAATATTTGTCTGGATGATCATATAATGTCACAAAAGAAGGACCTAAAGATAAACCTTCTAATAAAATTTGTGGAGCTAGTGGTTTGTGAAGATAGTCGTTTTCTACAAAGTAAACTATTTCATCATCAGGCAATGATAGAGCTTTGTCTAAAGCCACATTAAAAGTTCCTGCTCCATGACCAATCGATGTGTGTATGATATCAGTTTTAATATACTTTTTAATCAGATTTGTCGTATCATAAGAAATATTATCTGCTATAACAGATAGAGTATCTAAATGATCATGAAAAACATGACAAAAGTTTTTTAAACAATTTTCATTATTGATATATGAAGGTTTAACTTTCTTATATCCTTGATCAGATATTCTATAAAAGATTTTCATTGTCATTTAATATTTTTTCACATATTTTTTTAAGTTCATTATTAGTCTCATAAAAATGAATACAGTCTATCTCGGTGCCATCTTCTTTAGTTGGGATATAAACATTTAAAGCTTCTTTTGTGTCTACCATATAACCAGGCCACATCTCTACATCTAATATGTGTCCAGTTTGTTTATTCCAATTATTTTTTTGTAGTATTTTTGTTTGAAACCAATAAAAAGTACCTTGATAATGGAATGGAGGAAACCCCGATAATGGAAAATTGGTCGTTCCTTTAGTTTTATTAACACCAATAAATTTGTAATTGCCAAAATGTGGCTTAACTTTACTATAAAATAGTTCTATATTGTATTTCCATAGAAATTTAACCCAACAAGATATTCCAAAACTTCCAGTCTCATGACTATTGCCTTTGCTATGTCCATAAAAAGTATAGTCATCATCTGATAATGTCTTATTTTCAATATGCTTAGACAATAGTGGAAGATGAGAAGTATAGAATGTTTTGCCTTCTCTTATTTTTGGATCGTTCAAACAAGTGGTAATTAGACAGGTTTTATCAAACTTCTCAAGTATACATAGTAATACTTCATAATCTTCTTCTGTATAGTTTGATGGTATTGATATACTAATATGCTTATATCCATCAAATATGTATAGGTGTTTAGACAGTTGCTCTATAGCATAGGTTGTCATTGGGTGTTTTTTGCAATAAAAATGAAATAGTAAATTATTCATTGGATGATCCAGCTTGTGCTTCCTATAAGACTACTTTTGAGATTGTTTAATATAGCAAATTCATCTACTGCTTTTCTTATCCCTGGTGAAATATAATCATGTCCACAAAAAATACCATTTTCAATTTTCTTTGGATACCATGCTATTAAGTCTTTTAGAACCTCTTCATAATTGTGGCTAGTCTTAATAAAGATAGCATTTAGGGAATTATTATCAAAGGATTTAGCAGAACTTATTATATTTCCCCTCGTTACAGTAATTAGAGTTTTGACTGGAGAGATGTTCTTCAAAAATAGATGATATAGAGCGTCAGAATTTTCTTGTAATATGGGTTCAAAAAAAGGACTATCTGGATCCATATTCTCTTTAAAACCTTCCCAACTATCTATAGCAAATATTTGTCCACGCTTTTCCAAAAACAAAGAATGTACTATAAGAAATGCTAAACTTTTACCTTTACCAACTCCTATCTCCGCAAACTTAAAGTTTTGAGGCATTTTGCAAAGAATAAGGTCGTATAGGTCATAGTAATCACATTGACCATCAATACTGTAATTAAAATAATCCATAAATTATTTACTCATCGTAATATCAAGGCCATTGTCATTGATTATAGAATACTTATGGTGTTGTAGGTGGTCTTTGGTTTGTTGTAGTTTAGTGCCTTTGGAAAAGGCTCCGTCACTATGTGAGATTTCAAAAGTAATATTTTTTATATCTAAATCATCAAAATTAGTACTTAATAATATATCACAATCATGTCCCTCAGTATCAATATAAAGATGATCGATAGTCTTAGAGATATTAAAATGATTTATAAAATCAAGCAAGGTATAGCATTGTACTTCTATTTTTTCTATGTTACCTTCATGTCCATGGGCCAACAAATGGTTATAACTAAAAGAACAATGTTCGTCCTGTGTGTTGTTTTTAACTTCTTTTTGGTAATAAAGCACAAGCTTACCAGTATGTGTTGATATTGCGCAATTATAAAATTGAATACTATTATTTTTTGTTGCTATATTTTCATAATTGTTTATCAATAAATCAAAGTTTTTTGGGAGAGGCTCAATTAGGTGTGCCGTGATTTCGGTGGATCCATTAGATATAACATCCAGAACATGATCTTTCCCCTGACAAGCTCCTATTTGTACTATATTTTTCATTGTATAATTCTTCTATATAATTCATTTTGCTGTTTTTGTTTGTTAATATCCTTATTATGAATAATAGCCAACTTAGGATCAGAAGCTACTGTGGCATAGTTTGTATGACCAGATAAATGCTCATGAACTAGACCAGTCCATTTAATTTGTTGGTTATTTTTATAGATGCGTGGCTGATAATCAGGCCAGTTTATCCATCCAAATTCATTTAAATTCCATCCCCAGTGATCAATATCCTCTTGAGTAATATTTTCAACAGTATTTATTCTGGGTAAATAATACAAATCAACTTTAGGATTTTCTAACAAGATATTGTTAATAATAGAATATGCCTGATCTAGCATATACTCATCTGCATCTAAATTAAAAATATAATCTTTGGTAGCTAGAGAAGCCATGTAATTTTTCATTTCTGAAAAATTTTTATGAAAATGAAAATCTCCGTAAATAACATCAGTAAATTCTAGAATAGACTGTCTGATGGATTGATACCATTCTGATTGTTTTTCTTCTTCATCTCTATATGACTGAATTACAACAATCTCATCTTCTTTTGTAGAGATAGTTTTAATTTGTTTCAAAAGACGAATAATCTCATCTTGTTCTTGATAAACTATAGTACAATATGAGATCATATATCACTACTAATAAACTCTTGGTAAGAAATCAAATTTAATAGCTCTTTAGAATTGTTTGCAAATTCCTCATAAGACATAGTAGTGGGAGAGAAATCTTTGTATTCTATATCTGGATTATTTTTGATAATACCCACACCAAAATCCATATCCACGACACAAGAGAATAGAGAATTAGCTTGTTTAAATCCCACGAAAGCTCTCCATACATCTCCTGTCCAAAAAGTTTGTTTTCTTGGAACAACTTGATGATCGTAGTCTGGAGGCAAGCAGTCGTGAAGAATAATAAACCCGTTGGCGATTACATGCTTAAGTGAATTTTTAATGTCTTTAGCTACTTGATCAGCGTGATGAAGACCGTCTATGAATATAATATCATACAAATAATCTTTATCTAGAGACTCAAAAAAACGATCAGACGTATATGGGTGGGTGACTTCTTTGGCTACCACCCCTTCTGATCCTGGATCAACACCATGCTTAAGAGGAGCTCGGATTTCTCTAAAGTTTTCTCCATTAAAGACCCCAATTTCTAAATATTTGATCAAATTATATTTGTTAATAAAGTGGTTAATAACGTCGTATCTAAATTTAAGCATTATTGACCAATCTTTCTAGCCAGGATAAATCGGGGTTTATATATTCTACACTAAGGCCACTCATTCCTATGAATAACTCAAATCTTTTTTGTTGTTCCTGATCAAATAAATGTGTTCCATGATTTTTTCTCATATAAACTTTAGTAATTCCTTCTTGCCAAAGTGCCATTATGCAATCATTACAACATTGGCCAGTTACATAAGCTATTCCATTATCTGGTCTAATGGTGCAATTTGATAAAGCATTACGTTCTGCATGTATCATCCAAGGATATTTTTCTGGTCTAGTATTAGGGAGTTTTGTATCATCAAGTCCTTTTGGAAAACCATTATATCCTAATCCTAAAATCCTGTTATTATGGTCAGTAATAATACAGCCATGCTGAGTTTGAATGTCGTGACTACGAGCAGCAACAGCATGTGCCAGCCCTATGAAATATTCTTGCCAGTTTGGTCTCATAAAACATTATAGGTGCTGGGGCATCACGAACAAGTTCATGATTTTTAAAGAAACTATGGATTACAATTTTCTGGCTTTGTGATATTTCCTCTTATAGTAGTCGTATTTTTATCATAACATGATCCACTATTAAAAGTAGCTGATCCATTAATTGTAGTATTAGAACAAAAACTACTATTTGTAAACAGGGCATCGTTATCAATAGTGCCTGCTGTACAGTTTGAGCTGTTAAATGTTGCGTAGCCTTTAATGGATCCTCTATTGGTGCTATTGTTAAAAATACCATTTCCTTCTATTGTTCCAATGTTTTTTGCTCCATTATTAAAAGTTCCTAATGATACTGTTCCAGTATTAATTGAATTATTTTCAAAATATGCATTATTAATAGATCCATAGTTAACAGAGTCATCATACAAGAAAGCAATTGAAATATCGTGTCCTGAAAAATCATTGTAAGAAGAGTCGTGAAATTCACCAGAATTTACTATTGCAGAATTTTTTGCATTATTATAGAATAATCCAATATTTGTTGTTCCATTATTGTTTGATTCATTATTAAATATTCCTGTAGATACAGTGCCTAAATTATATCCGCTATTATAAAAAAATGCATATGTTGAGGCAGTTCCTAGATTTACTGAACTATTATAGAATTTACATTCTCCTGAAACCGTTCCATTAGCAGCATTAGAACTATCAAAGAAAAATGATCCTTTTTCAATATATCCTTTATTAATACCTGATGTAAAAAGACTATTACCATTTATGGTTCCAAAATTTTCAGCTAATACCAATAGAACATTTCCATTTCCTATTATTAAAGCACGATTAGTCGGTGGATTGGATCCAGATCCTTGTAGGAGTATGGTTCCTGACAGTAAACCTTTGTTTGTGGTTGAATCATATAATGAAACATCGCCAAAACACTGTCCGTTGGTTTCACTATTATTTAAAAATATTGTTTTTCCTGTTAAAATTCCACTATTTTTAGATGTATCGTAAAACTTAAAATTACCTGTTGAATTAGACTGATTAGTAGAAAGCTCATGAAAATTTAATGTAAATACTTGATTTCCAATATTGCTGGACGAACCAAAAAAATCTCCATTTCCTATGATGCTCCCAGAACTATCATTAATAGCTGTTCCAGAAAAATATGCTTCCATTACTCTACCATTATTTTTTGCGTCATAGCTGAAAGTTAATATTGGAGATGTAATTATACTCTTATTTTCAGATTTACTACCAAATGATCCTGAATTTGAAATAATTCCAGATACAGTGTTTGTACCACTTACAGGAAAATATGCAATATTGACACGCTCATAATTGTCAGAAAAGTTAAAAATACCAATGTTAACAGTTCCACTATTAATACCGCTTATAAAAGATCCTACATTAACATTACCATAATTAACAGAATTAATAAATAATCCAGAATCTGCAACTGTTCCCGAATTAGTGCTGTTATCAAATTTTGCAAAAAATATTGTTCCATAATGCACAGAACTATAAGAAAAATTACAGGCATTTTGAATAGGCCCATAATTATATCCGCCAGAAAAACTTACGCAATCACTATCTTTAGGAACAGGAGGATATGTTGAAATAGACCCATAATTTTTAGCGTTTTCGTTGAAAGAAACAGTTTTATATCCAATTATATCTGCTTGATTAATTGAATATCCACTAAAACTAAGTTTAGGAATATTTGCTCCACTATAACTTAATAAAAAAGCACCTGTTGGCACAAAAGAGTATGGGGTAGTTCCAGTGTTGTATATACCTGATGAAGTAAAAATCAATAATTTATTAAAATTCCATGTTATTGGTGATTCATTAATACCAGAAATAGTGAAGGTCGCATCAACATTATCTAATAAGCCTTGATTTTTGGCCTTATCTGTTATTAGTAACTTACGATCTCCAGATGTTAAAAATCCATAACCAGAAACCAAAGGCCGTCTCATGGAACTACCGTTAGTGGATAAGTTATAAAAAACAGCATCAACTATTACTCCTTCATTTAAATTCATAGAGCGATCATAAAACGATCCGCTACGATCAATATATCCTTTATTAAAGGACCCACTATAAAAACTTAAATTATATCCGGTTCCCATAGTGTCATTTTGTGCAAAATCTCTGAACTGAGCATTTTTTACATAATTTCCATTAGAAGCATAGCCAGAAAAAACAACCATTAAATTATTTCCAATATAACCATTATTACTAGCATTTTCACTAAAAGTACAATCAAAATTTTCACCAAAAAATTTATCTCCATAATTAATGCTGTTACCACTAAAATAAGCTAATTTTCTAACAATAGCCCCACTAGCATTAAGAGAATTAGAAAAGAATACTCCTGTACCAACTACAGCACCAGAATTATTACTAGTATTATCATAAAATAAAACACTGGCAACATATCCATAATTTTTTGATGAATTATAAAACATACCACTCTTTAAAATTTTTACATCTGATCCTGAGCTATTAATACTATTATCATGAAAAAATCCATAGTCTATAGATCCACTATTAATAGATAAGTCGTAAAATATTCCTGTTTGTTTGATAATTGAGCCCTTATCGTTAATAGATGAATTATAAAATGTTCCTAGAGAATTAATGGTTCCACTATTAACAGATGAATCATAAAATAATCCAGTTGATATTGTTTCATAATTGCAAGCAAAATCTTTAAAAATACTATTCATTAAAATTGTGCCATTATTTTGCGCCGTACTACTAAACAAACCATTCTTTATTTGTGCTAAATTAACACAACCCGTACCAAATGTAACAAAACCACTACTGTCAATAGTTCCTTGAGTATTAACTGAATAGAAATCAAAACTAACTTGTGCAGAAGGGGAGGGTAGATTGCCAAAATTTTGACATCCACTGTTAAAGCTAATATTTCCCGATGTAGTCAGGGTAGTACGATTTGTACCACTTATAAAAATTACATCCCCACTAGTAATTGGTCCATTATTATCTGAACAAATAAATTTAGAACCATTGTTCAATATTCCATGATTATTAGCATAATAAAACAAAGAAGAATCTTTCAAGTTACCATAATTAGATGTTCCAGAATAAAAAATTGATGACCTAGTAATAGTTCCTCTATTTAAAGCTCCACTAATAAAAACACTAGCTCCAGAAATAGTTCCATAATTACAACTATTATCTCCACTAAAAATACAATCACCAACTATTATTCCAAAATTATGAGATCCACCTGAGAAAATAGGATTTCCATATAATTTACCATAATTTTTAGCAGCATTTCCGAACTTGGTATCTCCATCAATTGCTGCATAATTCATGGATCGAGTAAAATCAAATGTTCCTTTTCCACTACCCCGTATAGTAGTAGACTCGATAGTTTCTCCAGAAACCCAAAAATCGCCTTCCCAGAATACTTTATCTTTTGTTGCATTTGTTTTAGTATTAATTACTGACCCACTAGAACAAGACATAAAAGTTCGTATATCGTCTGTTCCTTCAATATCGCAGTGATCTAGTTCTAGAGTATTAGATTTTATATAGCACTGATTAATAACTGTATGATCTAAGGATCCAGAATTAAGATTATTAAAAACTAATTTATTTAGATAGGTTGTTTTATGATTAGGAAGTGTCTTTAGTGTGGAGATATCCCAATTACAAAACTCTGTGTTGTCCCAATGCTGGCAGGTAATATTTTGTAGACCTATAGTAACATTATTAGCTGATAAATTAGCACAAGAAAAAGTTAAACCTCCTCCACCCATAACATTCCCAGTAGCCACAACAATATTAAGATTATTGCATTTTAAAAATGGCATTTTACCAAAACACGTACTATCTATTATAGAGTAAGTATAGTCATGTGCTTGTATGTCAGCATCATCAATTGTGTCAACAGGTATCTTGGGACTTTGTTGTGTAAATTTTTGATCAGTAAACCAATTATCAGTATTGCACCAGTTTGATTGAGACATAATATTTTATGGATTAAAGTAAAGTAATTTTCCATCACTTGCTGGTAAAATAGGCTTAGTAAATTGATCATAATCTAGTTTTTGAAGAAGAAATCCTTCTCCCATAGAAAGAGCAAAGGCTAAACCAAAAGCTCTTTGTTTATCAAAGCATTCAAATGGAACGCAGGCATCATCTTCTGTACAACCACTTTGAGGATCAGCATCGTCTGGACGACACATTTTAAAATCCGGAGCCCTATTAAAGTATAGCATACATTTTAAATGACTTTCAGTTATCAAAAAACTTCCTGGCGGAATCGGTCCCCAAGTAGGATTACCTCCAGAATTCCACTCTCCCCAACTATTAGCTAATAAAAATACACATTCTTTAAATTCAATTTTACGATCATCATAACCTATAATAGAATAAGTATGATACCAATTGCGATCTGGATAACTCAAACCAGTAGAATCTCTAATATCAGGAAAGCCAACATTAGTAAATAATACTACTCCATATCCATTAAATAATAAATCTTTGATATTATTAACAATGGTTTGTGTATCACCAAATAGTCCACATATGGTTCTAATTCTATCAATAGTTCCAATAGCTGATGTGTCTTTCGTATAGTTATATCCATTTTGGTCCTGCATATATTTTAGGAATATATTGTCAGGACAAGCATAAAAGTTGGATCCACTACTATCTATAAAGTTAGCATAACCACCATAACTTTTTCTTTTAATAATACCAATGTGTTTAAATATCGAATCTACCCAACCAGTTTGGACTGTGCCTCCAAACAAATTATCATCAGATCTCTGTATGTATGTAAAATCAAAACGATTAGTTAATGGGCCATGACAACATGTATTAATATTTTCTTCACAACTTTCTGATTTACAACAAGGATCATTAGCAAATGCTATTGGGTCTTCTTCTGGGTCTTTATCGCAGATGCCACAACTTCCACAATATTTGTTACCTGTTTCTTTCTCGGTGAGACATCCGTGAGGAGCACCAATTGCTCCTACGTCTTTAGATCTATATTTAGTATTAGGAATACCAGATAAATCTCCGCAACCTGTGGCTCTTTTCAAGGCAGTTTCTTCTGAAACTAAATCAGGACCTAACATCAATAAACAATCAGGAAGAGAATTGCCAGCAAAACGTTGCAAATACTCTGTTGACATTCTTGATTCCCATAGATTATAACTACCACTGCTTGTTATTCTACAAGCTCTGGTAAGATCACAGGAATTACGCACAGCAAAAGCTGTTCCGCTATCCATAGATGGTTGAATTTCTTCAAAAGCTTCAGCATCTATTCTGGTTAAAAACTTAAAGGGTACAGCAAGATTTCCTGAGCCAGTATTTGTGATAGTGTTCCAGGTGTCTATTTGTTTAGATTTAGTTCCATTTGGATTCTCTACTACTGGATCTAAAGTTTTTCTATAACAAGGAGTTTTTAGATGTTTTAGAAAATAGACCAATCTAATCAAGTTATATGGCGTTCCTTTACCATGAATATCATTACATATCTGAGAGGTATATTGGTTGTATAATTCTCTGGGTGTAAGCATAGTATCACAGTCACTTTAAAGTAATAAGATCAAAATCACTTAATTTGATTAACCTTATTATAAAGCACAAGAGCAAGGGTGCCACCAGCAACACCCATAAATATACCCGCTGGACTCAAGCTATTATATTGTCCCATTAAATACATTATAGCTCCACCTAAATAAGAACCAGCTACTCCAAGAGCTACTGTTTTAACAAAACCAAAATTTTCTTCACCAGGAACTAAGCTTTTGGCAATAGATCCAACAAATAGACCATAAACACACCACACTAAAATATTAAACATTGGCATTCTCCACTAGGGTTTGAATCTCATCATCCGTGAGAACTTCTCCTGTTTCTAATAAAGCATTCAAAATGCTCAATGAATACTTTTCATAATCTTCTCTATTCATTTCTCTGCGTAAAATTTTCTTAATTCTCATTTTTGTAAACCAGCCCCTACGCTCACTAAAAGTATGTAACTGCTCACCATACATAGAGTATTTATCTTGAGCTGTTGAACTAGCTGATAATTTATTTTTATTACACTCTTGTAAAATTCTCACGCATGTTAGAACTATACTAATAATCATTAAAATAGTAACAATAGCAAAACCATATACTTCATCTTTCTGTACATTGGATTTCTCTAAAATTTTAATAGCTATAGCTTTAAGTTTATCATTATCAGCCATAGTTATCTCCTTAGTGTTTTAGGAAGAGGGCAGTTGCCGTCTGGACAATTTATTGGTGCTGAATATGCTTTTGGAGCAGGGGCTTGTGGGTTAAATGATTTAATAGGACCTATGGAAATTGTTCCTTTATCTGCTTCACAGTATGTGCAATCAATTTTAAGAATACCATCTCCACTCATATACCAGCCTTTTCCCTTGCAAACTGGACAGTCTTTTCTTTTATACTTGTGGGACACTTCCTGCACATGCTTGGCTTTAATAATGCCCCCAGCAAGAGTTACTGGAGCCGTTGTTGAGCCGTAGTAGTGAGACTGAGTAAATAATAAACTAACGCAAAATAAACCAACAAATAATTTATTCATTTCTTATCTCTCCATGGAAGAGGTATAATATTATCAATAGTATCTACAACTCTTTTTAAGGGTCGTGGTCTATTGGGTTTAACTGGAGAGTCTGGATTAACTTTAGGTTTTGGTCCAAACTTTTCTTGAGCTTTGGTAAATAAATTCACCAGAGTTTCAATAACGCCAATGATCATGTTAATAACAGCGCGGAGTTCTAATCTTTCTCTTAGGTTCATAAAATATTCCTAGGAATTTAGATATATAAATATATACACCTAATAGAGATGATGGTTTAAAATAGCTATTTGCGAATTTTAGAGATAGTCTTCAAATCCGTAGCTTGGTAGCTTTTGGAGAGGAAAACCATCAAAACTGCTAAATGTATATGACCCATTCATGGCGAGCATACCAGCAGCTACATCAGCATGAATTAAAAATGAGCCATCTGGGATTGGACCCCATTCGGGATGTCCTCCGTCGTTCCACTTACCCCAGCTATTTTGGACTAAAAAGGCTGGCTCACTGCCAGTATCATCACACGCTATCCAAGCCATGCAATGTCCCCAACTACCAGATTGTTTAGCAAATCCCTTTTTATCTCTTGTATTACTAAAACCATAATTAGAACATACTGCTACTCCATAACCATTAGATAGAGCATCACGAGCCTCTTCTACTGTTCGTATTAATGAAGCAGTCTTAATCTGATGATCGTTGGCTAAGTCTAATACTTTATCTGGAAGTCCTCGACCTCCCCAGCCAGCACCTAAATTACCATTATATTTACTAAAATCTGCAACTCCGGGATAATTCTTTCTAAGAACTATGCCACCAATCTTACTAACAAATTCAGCAGCCCTAGCACAACTCATACCCTCACCAGAGAAACCTCTAGCTCCATAGATAGCTTCTGTTGCTCCTTTAGTTACCCAATCTTCTCTTTCATGATTTACATCTATTTCAACCGCTCTAGTAACATCACAAGCATTGCGTGTTCCATGACTCACACAATCTCCGACAGTTTGTCGTTCATTATAAGGATTCTTTTCAAATCTCAACACACTCTTATATGGTGTTGAAAGTTTGCCTTTACCAGAATTCTTAATTTTTTTACTAGCAGCACCGAATAATGGATATTTAGAAGTTTCCATCAGATGATCATAGACATGCTGCTCAAATCGGCAACCACTATAACCACCACGATACATATCATATAGTTCTTTAGGAGAGAGTCTTGGCATTATTTTGACCCCATATTACAAGCCCAAGCTAAAGCATTGAGACCTTCTACAGCTTTAACTCTTAGCTCTTTGGATAAAAGAATTTGATCATCACCAATAGAAGCGACTACTACTTCTTTTGCTTCTTTAGCTAGATTTGGATACTTACCTTTCATATCTAATCTGAGCATAATACCAGCTAAACTATTAGCTTGACGAATTTCTTCAGTACTCTTGATTACTTCATCTTCACCATCAAGCTCAACTAGTTTTGCTAAATCAATATAAAGATCTCTGAGTCTTTTAGCTTCTGACTTGATCCCAGCTTCTTTAAGAATTACAACCACATCATCAGCTTCTTTCTTGACAGCTTCATCTGTTGGTTCTGATAGTTCTAGAACATCTACTACTGATGGTCTGGGGCCGAAAGGATTAGAGAAATCTGGCTTAAGTAGACCTACCAGGACTAGTAATCCACCTAGTACTAGCAATACTTTTTTATCAATACTCATGATACTTTATCCTCTTTTTTGCAAACATTGGGACTTAGAAAAGGAAACATTTGATCAGCAACCTTAACTGCTTCTCCGCAACCACTTTGAACAGCCAAGTCTCTGGTTTGTTTCCATGACACTACTAACTTAAAGAAAGTATCATCTGGTTGATTAGCTACTACTTTTGGAACAATCACGGCATCAACTGATGGAACAACAATTGGCACTACAGAAGATGGTGTGGAACTTTTCATCTTAGATAGTAAACCACCCAAAAATGTTTGTACTGGACTCAACTTATCCTTAAATAAAACCCATAGTACAAGACCAGCACCAGCATAAAGAGCCAAATCCATTGTGCTCAAACGACTACTAAACTCTTGAAAACTTTCTGTGAAATTCATTGGAATCTCTCTTTCTCATTTGTCTGAAACTTTAGGGATATTATCGACTGTTTTATCAACTGTTGGGTTGTTGAAAACACCAGTGTTCTTAAAGGTGGTTACCATAGCGTCTATGGAAGCCCCAACTAAAATCATCAATAGTTGTTTAACGTACCTTTGTATAATAGGTTGTAGGAACTGTGGTAGAAAGGGAAATTCTACTACTAAAAAAACCTGATCATAAAAACTAGAAACAGCATTCATAGCTATTTCTTTTTTATTAGATCCTTTTAGTTCTGGATGAGTTAATTGAATTTGTTGGACTATATCTGCTACTGCTAACTGTAATACATTCCATGCTTGAGGAACAGCTACTGATTGGG
>Ga0209088_10000033_pt1 | contig 108770 bp, 74 predicted proteins | sample S_140625_EF_Meta_FD_187324 | JGI IMG/M metagenome (GOLD analysis project Ga0209088, IMG submission 187324) | Freshwater microbial communities from Lake Simoncouche, Canada to study carbon cycling - S_140625_EF_MetaG (SPAdes) (version 2) | ecosystem: Environmental > Aquatic > Freshwater > Lake ... | reverse complement strand
ACATCACCCCCAGTTCTTATATAGATATTGTATCATCAACTGGCAATTTTACAATTTCTGTTACTGGTTTACAACCATCTGGTAGCTATGCCGCAAGTTCACACAACCACACTTCTTCACAAATTACTGATTTTAATACTTCTATTAGTGGCTTATTACCAGTTAAAAATATTATAGCAAGTACATATATTAATATTGTTCCTACAACTGGTAATTTTACAATATCAGTAACAGGATTACAGCCATCTGGTAATTATGCTGCTAGTTCACACACTCATACATCTTCAGATATCACAGATTTTAATAGTAGTGTTAGTGGTTTACTTCCTGTAAAGAACATAATTGCTGGAACTAATATAACAGTATCTTCAGCTAGTGGGTCATTTACAATCAACTCTACAGCTAGTGGTGGAGGCTCTTCTAGCATAGATGCTGGTACCTATCCATTAATCTCAATATCCTCACAACCTTCAGCGACCTCTGTGGTATCATCGTCAAATGCAACGTTTAGTATTACAGCAACAGCCTCGTCTCCAACATCATCAATAGCTTATCAATGGCAAGAAAGTTCTAATAATTCAACTTGGACAGAAGTTTCTGGATCTACCTCTTCTACTTTAACACTAACTAGTGTTCAAATTGGTAAAAATGGATACTATTATAGATGTAATTTACAGTCGTTATTATCAAACATATATTCTAATTCTGCAATATTAACAGTAACAGCTGCTACTACTACCACAACCACAACAACTACAGCAGCGCCCACCACTACCACAACTACGACCACAACCGCAGCTCCAGCTGGTTCTTTACTAACAATAGCTCGTAATAATGGGTCTAGTACATTTACCGGTAGCGGAACAGCTGCTAGTCCGTTTACTCGTGCTGCTGGTATATATCTTGAAACAGTAGATGGATTAAGTAGATATTCTTGGACAGCAAGCGGCACAGCTACTGTAACGGTCCGGTTTGACTTTCAGGACGATGACGGCTCAGACGACAACGCGACTATCAAAAAGAATGGGAGTATTATTCATTATGTTTCTAGTAATATAAATAATACTCGCACTGTGTCTGTCATTTCTGGAGACATTATAACTATTAGTAGTACGCAGCCAGCAGATAGTCAATACTTTGCCAATGTGAGCGTATCCGCAGCATAGGAGATTTTAAATGCCAGATATTCAAATTAAAAGAGGATTAGCAACATCACTTAGTGCTACCAATCCAATTGTTGCTAGTGGAGAGCCAATATTCGAAACCGATACTCTTAAATTAAAAATTGGAGATGGTGTTACAGCTTATAATAGTTTGGGTGTGGTTGGTACTGGTTCTTTCTTGTTATTATCTGGAGGAACATTAACTGGTTCGATATCTTCTCCAAGCGGCAATTTTACTCAAAGTTTACAAGTAAATGGTACTGGTGTAAGTTTGTCTGGACATACTCATACAGCAAGTAATATCAGTGATAGTACAACTGCTGGACGAGCATTATTAACCGGGGCAGATGCTTCAGCACAAAGAACATCTTTAGGATTAGGTACTCTAGCTACTCAAAGCGGTACTTTTAGTGGAAGTAGTAGCGGTACTAATACCGGTGACCAGACCATTAGTATTAGCGGTGATGTTACAGCTGCTGGAAGTGCTGGCTCACTAAATGCTACAGTTACAAAAATTAATGGTGTTTCATTAGCAGGACTTAGTAATGGTCTTCTTAAAAATACTACTAGTACGGGCGCTCCAAGTATTGCAATTGCTGGAACTGATTATGCTGCTGCTAGTCATACCCATGTAACCTCAGATATAACTAATTTTAATAGTACTGTTAGTGGTTTGCTTCCTGTAACCAATATAATTGCAGGAACTAATATTACAGTTACTCCGTCTAGTGGATCGTTTACAATTAATTCTACAGCTTCTGCCGGTGGAGGTAGTGCTACTATAACAAATTCTGGGGTTAATAGAGTATTAGTCTCTGACGGATCTACTAGTGGAATTAGTGCCCAAACAAGTTTAACTTTTAATGGATTAATATTATCTGCTCCTAGTGGTAATTTTTCTAATGGTATAAATATTACTAGTGGTAGTGGTTCAATATATACTAGTGGAGATAGTATCTATTTTCTTAATAATAATTCTGGTAATTTATTTTTTATAGGTGATCAAGGTGGTGGAAATAATGTTTTAGCTAAATATCAGACTACAACGGCTGGTCCTTTTATGTTTTTTAGAAAATATAGAGGATCATTCTCTTCTCCCAGTGTAGTAGCTTCTGGAGATAATTTAGGAGTCATACAATTTGAGACAATGAATTATGATGGAACAATTACCACACAGTGCGCAAGAATACAAGCCAGCACAGAGGCAGCACCAGCTTCCGGTTTAACTAATCTTGCTAGCCAGTTAAGATTTTTTACAAGTACAAGTTCAAATACTTTTAATTCACCATCCCAAAGAATGGTTATAACAAGTAATGGACTTGTTGGTATCAACAAAACTGCTCCAACTTCAACATTAGATGTTACTGGATCAATTGCTGGCACTACAGGTATTTTTACTTCTTTGCAAATGGGTAGTGGCTCGGTTAGTACTCCATCAATAGGTTCAAATAATGATCTCTCTACGGGGTTTTATTTTCCAGCAAGTGGATCAGTAGCCATATCTAATACTGGTGTTCAAAGCTTTATCGCAAATAGCTCGGGTAATATTGGAATAGGTATTGGATCACCAACAAGCAAATTACACGTAGTAGGAAATACTAATTTAGCTGGCACCTTAACGTTTAATGATTTCACAGAAAGTGTTGTTGTTATAGGCAACAGCGCTACTGCTAAAACAATAGCCTTAACGAACGGAACTGTTCAAACTTGCACTCTTACTGGTAATTGTACGTTTACTATGCCAACGGCAACCGCTGGGAAAAGTTTCACATTATTCTTGAGTAGCGGATCTGGATCATTTACGGCAACTTTCACTAGCGTAAAATGGAGTGGTGGAACAGCTCCTGTAATTACTACAACAGCTAGTAAAGTGGATATCCTAAGTTTTATAAGCGATGGAACATATTGGTATGGGGCTTTTAGTCAAAACTATTAGTAATTTATGTTTAGTGCTAAATTTAATATGTTTAAGAAAATAGTGGCAGGTGGAGGTGGTGGTTTTACTCCAGTAGCTTTTGTTATAACTACCGGAACTAGTCGATCAGTACCAACCGGAGCCACAAGCATGAAGGCTTGGGTTATTGGTGGTGGATCTGGTGGAACATATGATATTAGTGCTTGTCAAGGAACAGATGATGGTTATTATGGCGGAGAAGCGGTCAAAACATATAGCGTTACTGGAGGAGCAACAGTGACCTATGTTGTAGGAGCGGCAGGACTTCAAGGAGATGGTAGTAGTACTTCTGGAGGAAATACTACACTAACTTATAGTGGAGTTACAATAACAGGAGCAGGAGGAATAGGAAATTATGTTCTGGGCGGGAACGGTCTTGGAAACAATGGCGTTGGTTCTGGAGGTGATTTTAATAGAACATTCTATGCTAGTGGAACATTAGATTTTCAAGGAAGAGTAGCCGCTATAACGCTCTCTGGAAGTAGTCTTACTGCTGGATTTAAGGGCGTTGCAGGAAATGCTAATGTCAACTCGGCAACAAATGGTTCTCCCGGTGGAATTGTATTATACTTCACCTAATTGGGTAAGGTAATATAGTCTGTAACGCTGGTAAAATTATAAATCTTAACTTCTCTAAAAACATCTTGTAAGATTTGATCATCATATAATTCTACCCCTGCTTGTAGCCATGATCGTGTCATAGCAGAATTATTCTGTTCATTAGATGTGGTCCATTCAGTTGGATTAAGATAATAATAGGCTAAATATTTCATAGCCTTCTTAATACTCCCCTTACCCTCACTATCCTCATAGTTCCAAACATTAATACCCAATGAGTTAGCTATAGTAGCTAGATTTACAAGTAGAGTTAAATTAAAATTACTATAGTGCCTATTTTTTACTCTGTTCATCTCTAATATCTGTTTACCGTCAGTATCTATCTGAGCACTTAATAAGCTTCTAAGATTATTTTCCAAATAAGTTCGTGCTTCAACTTCTTTTCCACAAGCACAAAGATAAGAACATAACTGTTTCATATATGAGGTTTTAATATTATGACTATAACTAGCTTGCAAGACTCCTCTAGGATTAGTTTTGAACCAATCGCTTAATGAGTCAAACCACGAAACCATTCCATTATCTAGTTCAGTTGTCCAATGAGGACTAGGTTTAAGTAGTTCAATAAAATCTGGTAATACTGATAATATATTACTATCAATAACTGCTCCTCTAATACGCAGATCATCCATACTATCTCCAATAACTATTCCGCTATATGTCATACTAGGATTCATTTTAGTATTTTCATTAAGAAAGAAAGTGTAAAGAACTTCCATAGCTTTAATAGCATAGTCTTCTGACTTAGTATAGTAATATAAAGTAGATGCTGAAGCCACTAAAGATAGCATAGAATTTAAGTATGGACTATCAGAACTTTTTCTAGACTCAAGGTTCCTTGTTCCATCAATTCGGATATAAGGAAATCCTGTTGGAGAGTTCGGGTCTGGATGATAAAAGGGAGCTAGACTAGTAAAATTATTAGCTCCTGTTTTTTGTTTTAGTTCAGCAGGATTTTGTGTGATACTTGGTAGTGGAGCATTGAGAATATCTCCACATTGTCCTTGATAAAATGCTATCTGATCAGGGGCTAGTTGGTCCATTCTATTCTTATTTAATGTTAATAGCATTATATTATCTCCTCAGATAAGGTAATTTGTTTAGTAAAATTATATTCAAAAGTACAGCTTGTGAATTTTTTATTTGGACAGTAAATTTTATTTTCTAGATTATATTCCATTTTTTCTCCATTCAGATTATTCATAGTTTCCCAATTCATGTCACTACCGGTATTAAGGGTGGTTTCTATCTTAGAGTTTAAAATTGGGTTGATCATACAGGGAATATGTTTAAAGTAATAATTAACTAATTTGCATCTAGCCATAAAATCAATATCGTGTTTGCCAGCTGGTAAAAAAGATTCATCATAACCACCCACCATATTAAAAACTCTCCTAGAACATCCTATCCTACCATAAACTCCACGCTTGAAAATATTACAATACACGCCAATTTTTGTTCCAAGGCTTTTTATTTGACTTGTGGCATTTCCAATATAGTTATCAATATCCAAATTGAACACATAATCCCCAGAACTCAACCGCGCTGCTAAATTCTTAGCTACTGGAATTGAATAGTTCTTATAGTTTAATGTTTTATGATAATGAACTCTTTCAGAAATTCCAAATTTTGACATATACTGATATAGCCCATCTTTTGAATCACAATCCACAATGATCCATTCAGTGTCTGGATTATTTTTGATATGATTTATATTATGAGAGAAAGTTTGTTGAAACTGATAAAATCTATTTTTAATTTGAGAGCAGTATGATATCATTTTAATCCTATGTCCTATCTTCCAAATACACCCTTATCTTCAGTATGATTGACTAATGTTCTCTGGTGTATATTATAAGTAGGAAATCTTACAGGATTAGCTATTAGCCAATTAATTTTAAAAACCACAGTCTTTACCATAAGGTGTATTAAAGAATAGCCCTAATACACATAAAAGGATCAAATTATGAGCTGGTCTATTGAAATACCTCTTATTGTTCGCACATTGATTAATGATCTTACAGATCAGCCAGTTTATAGCGACGAAAGACTGATCCAGGTAATAACTGTTGCATCAAAATATGTCCAATTTGAGGTTACTCTAGACAATCAATATACTGTGGATGTATCTAATGGTACATTAACTCCAGATCCTCTTGATTATCACGACGATGTATTTATCGGTTTGGTTGCTTTGAAAAGCGCTTGTATTATTGATCAAAGTACAGTTAGAACTAAATCAGCAACTGAAGGTATTAGAGCTTCTCTTGGACCAGCTAGCTTGAGTGTACAAGGCAGTTTAGAAGGATTAAAGCTCTTATTAGAGACCGGACCATGTGCTTTATATCAGGACTTAGTTCTTAATTGGAATGTACGAGATGCTAGTGCTGTTACTGCGGTGCTTAGTCCATTTGTTGGCAACAAGTTCAACCCGAGATACTTGCAGGGCAATACTTATCGTTCAAGATATTTTTATTCATGATGGGAGTAGATTACTATGCCAGCAGCAGACTACAATTTCTCTATAGAAAAAGGTACGGCATTCGTTATTGCTTTTGAATATAGAGATGATATGAATGTACCCGTTAATATTACTAATTGGTGTGCTAGAATAAGATGGATAGAGGATCAAGAAACCCCCATAACAAGGACTTTTATAACTAATACTCGTAGTAGTGAATATGAGTTCACTATAGACCCATTAATCGGAAAAGTTCTATTAAAAATACCAGCAGCTCAAACCGCATTATACAACTTCGGTACCGCCAGATACGACTTTGAATTACAAGAACCCAACGATTTATATAGTGGTGGTGGGAAAAAAGTATTTAGAATATTACAAGGAGGAGTGTCTTTAATTTCTAGAAATGTTCCTGGTACAGATGCATTTGAATGTAATATTGACACACAGAACGATTGTGGGACATGTGACACATGAGCATAGTCAGAGTAGAAGAAGAAATCCAGCCACTTAAATATCTGGTTGTAACACAAGAAGTAGATCCAGAAACTGTTATTACTACTAATATAGTTATATCAGACAACAGACTAAATAAAATAAATCTTCTTGCTATTGAGAGAGGTCCTCCGGGCGACACAGGACCGGCTGGACCAAAAGGAGAACCTGGAAAAGATGGTTTAATATTTGATAAATTGCCTATTTCTAGTGGAGGCACCAATAATACCACTTTCTCTAGTGGTAATATTATTTACTATGATGGAAATAAGTTATCTAGTTCTAATTATAGTATTCAAAATATTTTAGATGCTGCTGGATCAAATGCTTCTGTTACTGGAGTTATTAATGGTTCTGGATTATATAGAAATAGTTCAGACAAAACTATTACTCTTGGAATAAATACTGGAGAAGGCTTATTTATTAATGAGTCTAATCAAATTGCAGTAGATGGTACTATTGCTCGTCTTTCGGATTTAGATTTGGGTGTTATCGAAGGTATGGTACCAATCAGTAAGGGTGGAACTAATAATTCAACCTTTGCTGGTAATAGACTATTATATTACGATGGTATTAAGATCTCATCATTTCCACTCAATACAGGAACCATACTTCTTAGCGGAACAAAGATCGATATAGTAGCAGGATCTGGTCTTACTGGAGGAGGAGATCTGACCTTACCAAATGGGTCGGTAGTTCTCAATATCAATGGATCAGAGGATATTCTAGTTACTAGTGATATAGTTTCGTTATCTTCTACTGGTGTTCCTGGAACTTATAGTAAAGTTACTACAGATTCAAAGGGAAGAGTAGTTTCTGGTGGAAACCTTAGCTCTGCTGATATATTAGCTATATTAGGATATACTCCTTGGCATCGAGGTAACGATGGTTCTGGATCTGGTCTTGATGCTGATCTATTAGATGGTTTTAGTTCTTCTGTTTTTTTGGATTTAAGTACTCATACTGGAACTATTGGCAATAGTAATCTACCAATCCAAGCTACTGCTGGAACATATACTAAGGTTCAAGTTAATGATCGTGGTATAGTTATTAATGGACAAGATAATACGTACAACGACATTGTTCAGGCACTAGGATATCGTCCAGTGTCGATTTCTGGAGACACTATTTATGGTCCTGTTACTATAAATGGAGATGTTAATCTTGATGGAAATAATTTAACAGTAAAAGATAATATACCGGTCTTCGGAACAAATTCTGCCTCTATTTTACCAAGCGAGCCACGAGGATTTAGTTTTATTTATGGTGGTGCTGCTCAAAGAACTGGTATTTTAGCTTATTATCCGGCAGAAAAAGAATTAAGGTTAGTTACTAATATTACAGCAGACCCATCTAGTTTGGATGGTGGTGGTGCAGGTTCAGCATTTAGAGAAGACATAAATGGTGGAGATCAAAATTCTGTCTATTTAATGAGTAATTTACTTGGTGATCCTAATATTGTTTTGTTTAGAGGAGTAGCTGATAATATCTATATTAGTAGACTTGATCCTCAAGTAGTTAGTGGGGTGAAGCGTTTTGCTGATGGAATAACTGTAAATGGTCAAGTATCAATAATTCCTAGCTTTGGACAAAGTGACCCTCCATTAAATGTTGGTAGTAATACCAATATGGTAGTAAATTTAAATGCAGACCTATTACATGGCAAACCTGGAACATATTATACAGATGCATTTAATATGACAGGACTATTTGACTATCACAAAGTAGAATTTAATAGTTTAGAGGGAGACTTAGGATATATCCCTAGATTTGATGAAAGAACTAGTGATCCTAGTCGTACTATTAGTAATTCATATATCCGTCAGACTGGTAATGTTATTCAGGTTACATCTGATGCTAATGTTGCTATTGGTTCTACAAATACAGGATTAAATGATGCTAATAGGTCTCTTGCTGTAGGATTGAATAATAAAATTTATGCTGATAATGGGTTGGCGGTAGGTAGTAATAATATTGTTTCTGGGAATAATAGTATTGCTTTCAATGTTGGATCAAAAACACTAAAACCAACGTCGATAGCTGCTGGTAATTATGGATACACATGGGCAAATAACCAGTTTAGTTTTGGAGCATTCTCAGAAACAGACTCAACTAACAATGCGTCTGCACAAGGGCAATTTTCGACTATTGCTTTGTATCTTAATGGTACAGAGACTAATGGCTCATATTATACTATGAGTCCTTCTATATCCATACCTAAGAATAAAACAGTAGCTTATAGTCTTGAGGTTCTATTAAATAAAGCCGCCGGAACAGGAGCTGCTTTATTTTCTTTTTCTAGTGGAATTATTAAAAATAGTACTTATAGAGACCCAAATAATATTACTTCAATTCTTAACGTAACTTCTGTTCTAAAAGACACCACAAAACAAGAAATCTATAATGATTCTCAGCAACGAACACACTACTTTCATTATAAATTAGACAATGATGTACAGATACAAAATGTAAAAGTTGGTGGACCCCCACTACAATCATTACCAGTCTTAGCTCAGAATACCGAATCCTTGTATAAGTATACTCCAGAATACCTAAATTTGGAAGGCAACTATATAAAAACAAATTCCGGCAATGTTGTTCTAAATTTAAAAAAGCCTTTATCTAATGGTTGGTTTTCTCAAAATGATGGAAATCCAAATTTATTTGTAAGGTCATACAACCATGCTCTAGTAACTGGCTGTGCGGTTAATTTAAATATGTTGGTTGGTAGTATCCGTAAACCGTTAACTAAACCATATACAGTTTTGAGCATAATAGATAAACATAATTTTACAGTAGCAGAGCATTCGTGGAGAGGTTATTTTCTTACTGACAAATTTTTTGTTTTAGATCCTAGAGATGTTGAAGAAACAGATCGGGTTGGTTCTATTAGAATATCTGGAAATATTTATACTGGTGGAAATACATTATCTTATACAACTACTAATCCAGTAGGTTCTATCTATTCAGGAATGTTGATTACCTTTGGACCAGATCAGAATAATTACCCTTCTAGTTTGGCTCAGACAGGTAAAGTTACTAGTGTAGATAACAATATAATTACATTCACTCCAAATTTCACAGGGGTTTTTGATGGTTTTTCTATTTATAGCCTAGGATTCTGTCAAACCACTAATCATAGTCGATATACATTTGACAGTAGCCCCACCGTTCAATTTGGATTAGGAACATATGGATTTGACTCAGTAGATAGCATTAGTGGAAGTATTGATACTACTTATTGTGGCCGTCCAACTGTGGGCGTTGTTGTTAGTGGATTAACTGCTAATTTTAGTGGACAGCAAGCCACGATTACCCCTGCTAGCACAAATTCTGGTACGCTCACACTAGTTCCCAGAAGAAACTATACCGCAACATACAATAGATTTCCAACTGTTTTTAATAGATATGAGGGAATATATACTCAATATACATCAGCTAATGGATCTAGTAAAATTTCATTATTCGATAAAAATTTAGAAGCTATAGAATTACCCTCTACTCCATTCTCTTATTCTCTGGTATGCGGAGAAGGTAGTGATGATAATGGGAATTTTAGTATACAAAATGACTATCTAATAAATATGCAGTCTTTTGATTATGAAAGTAAATCTTCTTATAAAATCAGGGTAAGAAGCACAGATATGTCTGGTAGAATTTTAGAGAAATCATTTATTATTAATGTTCTAGATTTAACTGACACTGTAACTACTACAACTACCACAACAGCAGCTCCAACAATTACTAGAACTAATATCAGTGATTCGATAATACTATCTAATTCAACTATTCAAGAAAATTCATCAATTGGAACTATTATTGGGAAACTTTCTACTCCGGGAGGATATTCTCCTTATTTAGAATTTTCTACAGCTTCCAATAGTTTTAGTGGTGTTTTAGTTAGTGGAAGTAATGTTATAAGTGAGTGTAATCCATTTTATAAAACCTATTCTAATACTACTTCCTCACAAAGTGTTTCAGTTTACGGAACACCATACACACTGGTCACTGGTTTAACTATCTATACCTCTCATACCGGACTAACATCTGCTAATATTTCTGGTGTTGTAGAACCTATTAATATTAATGGTTTTACTGAGTATAGCGGATATGTTATTAGCGGATGTTCACCATCTCCAATTGGTTCTATTTTTTCTGGAATGAAATTATATTGTAGTCTTTCTGGATGGAATCCAAATTCTCGCGTAGAAAGCTTGACTGCAAATTCTATCACTATAAATTTACCATTCACAGGAACACAGACTAGTCCGATCCCAATATCTATTTCTACTATTGGTAGAAGCTTTATTTTAGATGTTCCTTTTACTAAGAGTGGAATTCATGACACTATAGTTACATATAGCGGAACAATACCCAATAGCGGAAATTATTATCCTTCAGGTCTACAATATTCTTCGGTTACAGAAAAATCTGGTTATTGCCCTGCTGATACTACTAGATCTTATATTCATGGTTTTTCAACACAAACAAATCAATATACATTATCTGCTGGATATTATTTAACTGGAGTTGTTTATTTTTATTCTAATACAGGCACAAGTCAAATTTCTATCAATTTACCAGAAAATCTTTATTTAGAACCAAATGAATCTAGCGCTTATCTAAATTTTATTAGTTCTAATACAGGATCTATTCCTCTAGATGATAACTATAAAAAGATTAGTGAATTGACAAATACTGGATTTGAGATACAAAATTCTTACTGGTATCCGGATAAGGGACTTAATTCTAATGGTACAGTATTATTAAATATTGATAGAAATCATGGTTTTCAAATATTAGACCCCAAAATTCTAAATCAGGTACCTATTAAATTTGTAGATGCCCCATTCAATAATGCAAATAGAATACCAAAAAATAATCTATTTGATATTTTATCTATTAGTGGAAATCAGATTTCTGTAAAAGATTCTCAAAACTATCTATTGACAGAGATTAATCAACCAAAATATTTTGAAAAACCTATTCAAGGTAAATACACTATTCTTAATTCATTTAATTTTAGTGGTACAATATTTCATAATTATAATCGCATATTCAATATTAATAAATCAGATATAACATCTTATTTAAAGAAAAATAGTGTTATAGGAACTAATTCATCTTTATCATATAACTCTAGTCATATATTTCCAATTTCTATAATACGAATAGACGAACCTTTTAGTTTTGGAGTTAAAATTGTTCCTGGATCAAATATTGCAAAATATTGTGGAGAATCTTTATGGGAAACACAAATTTTTTCTGGAGTTAATTTATATTCTAGTAATTCTTTAATTAATAGTAATGGATCTACTATAGTTGGTCATATTATTAATCCAACATTAAGATCTGTAGCATTAGATAAAATAACTTTTGAAGCTCCACAACTATCTTATGATTTTTCTGCATCTTCTACTCCAAATACTGGCACAGACTATACTAAAAATTATATTGTTAGTGGTTGTAATGATGGATTTTTAAGTCTGTCTGGATATTGTTATTTTTATACTGTTAGCGGAGTAGGTTCCTATCCTAAAACCATTAACTTTGGTCCTTCAATTTCTATTAGTGGCTTTACAGAGACTAGTGGATACATTATTAGTGGTTGTTCTCCATCTCCAATTGGTTCTATTGCTATTGGTATGAGGCTGTATTCTACTACTCCTGGATGGAATCCAGAGTCTACTGTACAAAGTTTAACCTCAGATTCTATTACTCTTAATTTGCCATTTACAGGAACACAGACTAGTCCAGTTTCAATCGTAGTTACAGATGCTGATAGAACTGCTAGCGAAACATTGACTATGATCCCTAGTCAAGCAACTATGAAACTAAATAACTCTACTATTTTTAATACTACTTCATTATTGCCAGCAAGCGTAATTACTAATCATGGTGGATCTATTTTAAATAGTATTCCTCCATACCCATTTTCAATAGAGAACACAAAGCCCTATGTTTCTGGAATGAAAATACCAGTTAGTATTAATATTCCTGTTGATTATCAAGACGTGTTAGAAATCAAAGCAGCATCTGGGTCAGTTACTCATATTGTACCATCTCTTAATTCTAGTAACCAAATTATTTATACAACTGGGAGATATCCAACATATTCCTTTTTTGACTTAAAAAATATCCAAACTACTGATATTGTTCCAGACAAATCTATTATTTTAGAGAATAACACACCAAATCTATATAGTACAGAAACTAGTTTGGTAGTTAATATTAAACCCAAAATTTTTCTCAATAATAAAACATGTATAAATAATGGATATAATGGACTCAGAAAAACTAATTCATATTTTTATAATGGAGACTCTATCTACATAGATAGCTTATCATTACCAAGAAGCTATTTGAACACAAATGACCAACTAACTATTCTTAGTTATGATGGTAATAGTTCTTTTGGTTCAGGAGTAAGTAGAAATATTAGAATTACACAGTCTAATGCAAGAGATACTGCTTTTTCTGGAATTGGAATTAACGGGAATAATAATGTATTACTTAATAGATTTGCTACAGAGTGGTATAATCAATATAGGTTTACAAATCCTTTAGGTCTTACTTTAGATCAACAAATTCAACCGACAGGATATATTTCATTCATCGGGTCTGTATCTGGTAATTGCAATATCCCCTTTAATAATAATATATACTATCACTCTCATGGTGGTTTTACAGCATCTTGGCCAAGAGATCCATCCGGAACCAATGTTCCTGCTCCACAAACAGGAATATATACCATAGGAGTTAGTAGTCAAAATTGTTCCTCTGGTACTTTATGTGTTAGAATTTCAGTATATAATGATGATCAATTCCGTAATATACCAGACATAGTTAATCGTCAAGATGTTGGTAAACAATCTAATACTGCTACTACTTCTAATGGCAGTGGTTATGTTAGGCCTTGGGGAGTTAATAAGAAATTCTATTTTGATTTTAGTGATGATGCCCCAGAAATCAATGGTAGCTATTATATAGCTGACAGACTAGATTCCGATACTTTTACTCTTAATATGCCATTCGATTCCGACTATCTTGGTCGTAGTGGATTAGTTTATATCATAGATAGTGACTACAATATTAAATCTAATAGAAATCCTAATTTAAATAATGTTTTTGAAACATCACAAGGAAATATTTCTTTAGGAAGTAATAATTTAGTAGACTATTATATCAACTCATATAATGATCAGTCTCACAGATGGAAACATCTAATACACTTCAATAAAGATATTAATAATTTTGGAGGATACAGCGGCACTATCCACTACGGACAAGCTGGAACACAGCTTATATCTCTTCCACCCGACCTACTTAAGATTTCTCAAATCGAATATCTGTTTAATGACGAAGTAACATATAGAATTGTATCGGATAATTCTATCACTATTCCTTCCTCAAAGAATCAAATCTATCTTAAACTTACAGTATTAAATGGTGCAGGGAAGTGGTCAAATGACCTGAACCGATCTGCTCCACGAGTGAATATTTATGGAGTTGGATCATATGATATAGATTTTGCTAATATAATATATAGTAGTTCTACAAAACAGTGGACAATTCCAGTTTTAATCTCAGATATTGTACAATATGTGAATAATAAAACAATTACTATTACAGTAAATGATGAGAGTGGAACGGATTCTACTAATATATCTTTAACGACTAAAGTTCTACCAAAGATGGAATATGCTGGAACAACTTATGTTTATAAGAATAGCGCAATAAATTGGATATTACCATTTGATATTAAAAATCTCCCAACAGATAGTCAGAGCTATTCATTAACAATAAATGATTATCCAGCATCTGCTCCGACTATGATTAACGAAGAATTAACAAATGCTTCTGGTACCAAAGTATTCATTGGTTCAGCTGGTTCTAATACTGGTATCTTTAATCCTGTATTGACTATAAGAGATTTTATAACTTCTGAAATTTTAACATCACAAAGCGGAACCGTAGTAGTTTTAGATAATACCCAATCTAAGCCAGCCTACTCTATTAATCCACAGGGACTTGATAATGATATTTATATAGATATTACTAATCCTAGTGATGTAGTTTCTTTTTCATTCTTTGTTCCAGCTTTTTATGATTCTCTAAGTGAGCCTGTTGTTACTTTTACTACTAATACTCAGGCTTTGTCTATTAGTTCTATTGTGGAATATAGTACTGCTTCTCAAAGATATAGAGTAAATGCATCTATTAGTGGTTCTGTAGGATATTATCCTTCTATTAATACTAATATTGCAATATCTCAACCAGTAATAGCTCCAGACGATAGCGTTAGCTGGGTAAGATATACAAAAAATCAAACCTTCAATTTAACTCTATATAAAAAAATAGTAGTTAATAAATCAGAACTTATAGAACCTCTAGTTTATGATCCTCAAGAATTATGGGCTTTACAGTTTAAAGTACAGAATGGAGTAGGGTCTCATCGTAATGACCTTCCTCCTAGGGTAAGGTTATCTAATTTACCAACTTTAGGAAACTATTTATCACAGCCCCTAGAGTATGTTTTATTTACAAAATATGATGAAATTAATCATTCATGGTCAGTATTTGTAGATGGTAAAAAAGATGTTTTTGGTAAAGCAACAGAAGAATTAGGATATAAAGATATTTTAGTTTACGCTGAAGACGGATTCTCCAGTAATACAAATACAATAAGATTATTTTTTACAAAAGAACAATATCTAGATAATATTAGATCTATTATTTATGCAACACCTAATAATAGTTATCAATCTAATCTAGATATTAAACAAGCTTTACCTCCACCAGAACAACCTCCCGGAGTTACAATCGCTGCTTCGCCACTAACAGAGAATACAATTCAATTAACAAGACCATATACTAAGTACGATAAAGATTTATCAACATGGGAGTACGCTTATTCTGGATCCCCGATGACTGCTAAATGGGATGTTTCTCTTGATGTTACTAATCAAAATACTTCATTAGGAGATAATAGCTATTCTCAGTTATTAGTAAAATGTAAAGGTATTGCTACAGATAAAATTTATGGAGTAGGCAAACTTAATTTAGTAGAATTAGATTCTTCTTATCTATCTAGTATCGGAGGAGATACAGTACCATTTCAAATTGTAGATGTTACAGAACCATTCTATCCTGCAAGAGAGGGTTTTCCTTGGGAGGTATCTTTTGCTACTATTGGCGGTTTAGAAAATCCTAATTATCCTCCAACTATTCTTTTGTCTGGCTTTCCTTCTTCCTGTTCCGGATATAATCCAAAAATTCCAATAGAAAATCAAGCAGCATGTTTTATTGGTAGATCCTGGAATGCTAATAAGAAAAAGTGGTTATTTAGTTTTAGTGGACTACCTCTATGTAATATTTCAGGAAATAAACAAATTCTTATTACTGCTATTGATACTGATACTACTCAAAATTTATATTTGAGTTCAGATAAAAAACAAGCTATAATAAAATACACAACATTGATAGATCAGGGTATCGGTCATCCTGGACCGAGTATTAGAACAATGCCTGGTTCATCAGACACTATTGAATTATCTCCATTGTGCGGTCAGGCACCAATTAATAATTATTGGCAATTTTATACTAATACAAGAGCACAATGTCCAGAACCTACCGGAATGTCGGGTTGGACTGTTAGTGGTTCTTTACCTTTAGGTCTTAATTATACTATATCATTTCCTGGAGGTACTCCAAGCTCCCCCTGGAATAATATGAGTACTGGAACTTTAAGAATCTATGGAGAACCTTTAACATTTGCTAGTGGTACTTCATATCCAGATATTTTTACTTTCAAAGTTTTTGATGCAAGAAATAAGTCTGCTACTAAAGAAATAAAGTTTACAGATATTTCTACAGCTAATCCTGCTTCTCCTATTAATTTAACAGTTTATTTTGATGGGACTAAACCAGCATATACAGAGAGGGGCAATGATATAAATTCTGTTCAACAACCATCTGGTACAAATCCAATAGATGCAAATGGACAGCAAAATTATTGGCCACCAGCTATCTCTGATGCTTTGACATGTACTAGTATTTTGCCTCATTCCGAATGTCAAACATCCTCATTCCGTTATAGTGGAGGAAATTTTGCAGCAGGAAATTATAATGTCTATATTGATAATATTACCAATACAAAATTAACTAATACTGTTGGTAGTCTAGTATATGTTGAATTTAATAATGATACTTTAAATACTAATGGTTTTAATGGCACATACATAGTCAAACAGAGTGGAAACCCAAGTGTTAAATATATAGCAGTTACTGGACATACTTTCGGTGTTGGTTCCGGTAGATTTGTTCAATCTGCTATAAAATCAATAAATACATCAAATCTCAATAATTTTAAGGGTACAGTAGATTCTACTAGTACTAAATCCATACTAGGCTGTGGTATAATTAAACTTAAAAGCATAAATGACCCCACAAACTATGGCTTATTTGGAAGAATGAGGCCATCGTTTTCTGCCTCAATACCAGTATCTGGTTCTTTTAGAAATGATGATATCTTTTTAACTGGGCTTAATGTTTCTACAATATCAGAATACTCTACTTTTCCTTCTGTGTATACAATGAAAACTTCTAATTGTTGGGAAACAGGATATCTTAGAATTAGCGGAATAAGTGTTCCAAGACCATCTATAGAATTATTTGCTCCTCCACCAGCACAGGGTGGTGATAATGTTCCTTTCTCATATAATAATCAGGCATATGCTCTTTTAAGCAAGTGTGCGTATGGTATTTCTCAATATGAAAAAGACTTAACAGAAAACTATAGATTAGTATCTATTAATTACCTTATTAAACATTGTATCTCAGGAACTCCGTTAAACAGTGGTTCTACTTCTACTTCTGCTGCTGGGACCGCTGGTGGTAGTCCTATTCAATTCAATTATGTTTTTAATTCCGGAACTGTTTTATCTCTATTTATCGATAAGCCATCTGATAAATTTCCAACTTATAAATATAATGCTATTCCTTATGCAGAAAATGAATATTTTTGGATCCACAAAGGAGGAAATAGAGATGATAACCCAACCCAATCAAGCTTCCCTCCGATCCTCATTACAGGTATCAAAAATAGTATCAGCTGCATGAGTGGACAGCCAATATCAGGATATTCTGTTAGAGCATTGGGTGGTTATGTTCCATTTAGTGGAGGTAGCCAAAGAGTTCCATTTTATCAGCTATCAGATGGTACTATTTGGGACTTAGCTGATTATCGTCCATTATTTACTGGTGTATTACAGAAAAAACTTAATGAAAAAATATTAATTGGAACATATCAACATTCCGGATTCTTTGGTGGAACAACAAACCAAAAAATTAATATTTCTTTACCAGCTAATGCTACTAACATATTTAAACCCAACGATTCTGTTTTAGTTAATTTTAGTGGAGATTATATATCATTTAATACTGGTATAATTTTAAATGACAGTTATAGTAGCACAATGACACTGCCATATCAATATAATGGTATTTCAACAGTTGGAACAGTAACAGTATATGATAAATGCTATATTCAATCAATAGACCAATCAGCTGGAGTGACATCATTATTAATACATCATAATGGTATTCCTTACAAGACAGGAGATTATATAGACATAACAGATGGCGCTTCAATTTCTACTGAAAATAATATAATACTCTCTAACTACAGAATCTCTATAGTATCTGGAGATAGTAGTTCTTTAAGGGCATCTTTTAACGGACCTGATACATTCGCTTTTGGACCATTAAATAATACAGATTTTTATGATATCAAACAAAATTATTACGATCAAATTAAACTTAACAATATTACTTTCTCTCAAAAAGGAGAATGGAAATTTGGTTTGAGTGGTACTCCAACAGGTCTCTATAAAGACTATAAATATAAGATTTTTTCTTTAGAGAATAGTGGCTTACCAGCATTCTCTGGTACTTCTTTGACTCCTAAAAAATACATGGTAGAGTATCCTGTTTACATAAATAAACCACTTAAAATTATTCTTCCTCAGTCTGTTATTGATTCTGGTGTTACTAATATTAATGGATCATGGAATTTTAGTTTTGAAATTGAAGGAGGACTCAGGCCTGTTTATAATAATACTCCAGAAATTTTAGTTAATAATAGTATGTGTATTTTCTCCAGATCCCTCAATACCTCTAAAATGAATGATAACTATAATAGCACTACAGATAGATTAACTATTACTTTGTCTAGTACTAATAGTGTAAATTATAACTGGAGAGGTCTACAGGTTCTTAATATCAGAGCATATGATGATACTGGTTCCGATACAGTAACAGTAAACTTAACTCAACAACCATAAGGATATTAATAAATTATGGCTACTGTTAATATCACACCTTCATCTCCCAAAATTTTAGTCATAAATCAGTCTATAGCTGGTTCTGATAGTCCGAATGTTATTACTACCAATCTGAGCATTGTAGATGGTTTTGACAATACTGTTAGTGTAGTTTATGCTGAAAGAGGATTAACTGGATTAACTGGACCTAGCGGCTTACGAGGAGAAACTGGTCCCGCAGGTCCACAAGGAGAAATTGGCCCATCTGGTTTGCGTGGGCCTCCGGGAACTGGTTTAACTAAGCTAAATGTTGGTAGTATAATTATTAAAGAAGACGAAACATTAAATATTGTTGGAGCCGGAGGAACTACAGTTTCATTTTTACCAAATACTAAAACTATTAATATTTCATCTGATAGTTTAAGCTCACAATATTCTCCATTGGGTCATCATCATGTTTCAAGCGATATTAATAACTTCAATGAGTCTGTGGATGATAGAGTAGCTGATTTATTGAAAGCAGGAACCTCTTTGCAGTTCAATTATGCAGATCAGGACTTGAATACCTTAACTCTATCTGTTACTGGCTTAACTATTGGAACAAATGTTCAAGCATACAATAATAGATTAACACAATTAAGTAATTTACAGATTACGGCAAATCAGCTTATATATGGTACTGGTGTTGATCAATATTCAACAATACCAATTAGTAATGCTGGTAAAGTACTAATCAATGATATTTCAGCAGCTGCACAACGAGATACTCTGGGTTTGGGTAGTATATCTACCTTATCTGCTGATCTTTTTGCCAGACTCTCTGGAGGAAACAGTTTCACAGGCACTCAATCTTTAGGAGACGGAGAACTAACAAGATTCTCCGCTTCTCTGCAAAATATTTCATCTTCCGGCTATACTATATCTCAGTCTGATAATGGTAAAGTTTTAACATTTACTAATAATGATCATGCAGTTAATGTACAATTTAGTAGTAGCTTATCTCCAGGGTTTAATTGTTTGCTTTCTCAACTTGGGTCTGGTCAGGTTAGACTATCTGGAGTTGGATTATCTAATAGATTAGGACACTCCAAATTAGTTGGACAGTACTCTATAGCAACTCTTGTAAAAGCTGGAACTAATACTATGATATTATCCGGCGACACTACTGATGCCAATGGTGGTCCAGACTAATAGGAGAAAGTTATGATCTTACCTCCATTTTTTGGATATCCTTTATCATACCAAGATAGAGAAATTTATAGAGTCTATTATTCATCTTTAGGTCATGATTTCTTAACCTATAAAAAACCAGAATTTTCCGCATTAGTATCGTATGTTTCTGTAGAAATATTACAATATGATCTTCCATGTGACTTACAGATTTCAATCATTTAACCCGGTGTATTAAACCTATAGGACTATATTGACCACTATAATGATCATATTAAGCAATATAATTCTGGTCTAGGAGATACTATGGCTACTTTATTTTTTGAAGGCTTTGATAAAGGATTAGTTTTTAATGAACTAGATCCCAAGTACTGGTCTAGTCAATTTAAATATTTTCCTAAATATGCATTTGGAGGATATGCTCCGACAACCATAGAAGATCAGGCTCTTGATGGGATATTTGGAAATAATATAGGAGGAGATAGATTAGCCTTCATATACAAGTATTCTACTCCCACATCTATTAACGGATTAGTTCCTAGTGGTAGATATACTGATAATAGAGCATCTTATTCTTTTTTGGGAACAACTTATTATACTAAAAATTCATATCCTGGTTTTGGAAGTCCACCAGGATTTTTAGCATTTACTAATATAGAATTAGAAAACAGCACAAGTGTAGAATATCCAACATACTTACAAGCTAGTGGATTTCCAGTTTCAACTGGAAGCATATCATACTTATCAATGAGGTGTCTTGGTTTAGAGTCCAAACATACTGACTATTCTTCATATCCTCATAGACATACATTATTTAGTTTTAATAGCGGAGATTTGTCTTCTCTAACAGTTAATGTTGTTAAAATAAGTGGAGATAATTTATTACCTATCAATGGCAAAAAAGAAACACTAGCATTAGAAATTCAACAGAACGATCAAACTCTTGGCTATTTTGATCTTAATCTTTCTGGAACAATTGGTCGTTATCAGATAAGTTCTGTATTTAATACCAGCAATAATAAAATATTAACAATTACAGACTCTAATAGAGGAGATGGCTTTAGTGCTATGATTAGTAGATGGTGTCATTTAGAATTTTCAGTAGATAAATCTACAAGTCCTCCTTTGTTATATATTAATGCCGAAGATATTAATCTTCCAGTAGTAAATAGTGATCCAACAATAACTAAAGAATCATGGGATATTAGCTTACCTATTAGTGGTTTTAATTTTAATAATTTACGTTTTTATAATAGAACCTATTCTAGTGCTGTTATGAATGGAGTAACGCCATCTATCCAAGGAGAGGAAAATTGGAAAGATTCATGGTATTATATGAGAGGAAGAGTATGGCTATTAGATGACTTAGCATTAGTAGATAACACGGATCCTCCACCCTCCTACTGGTTAGGCAGTTCTGCTAAAGTTATGTCTGTTTATCCTGGAGTAAGCGGTAGTTTAATTGATAACTATGGATCGTCTGATGGATTATTAAAATGGTACAAAGACCCAGCTTTTCGTACTGTATACAGAAGAGTTATAGGAGGTGGAGATGGTGACGGAGGAACAAGAGATATTCCGTATAACGACTATCCTAGCCATAGACGAGCCTTTTTAATACCAGACGCTGATGGAAATAATATAGAAACTATAGATAGTGGAAATATAGATGCAGTTAAAATGAGCAAACCAAACTATCTTTTAAATATTACTTTTAACTCTTTTGATACTGAGTCAGTTTGGAGAGGGAATTTTAATGATGCTATTGGAGGAATGAAAGTTTATAATAGTGCTAGAAAAAAATATCTTGATACAAAATTTATTAATGTATTATATTCAGGACAAAGCGATATTTATGAGCCAAACATTTCTTTACTTTTGCATGGAGATTCTAGTCCTATCGTAGATAATGCTACAATTCCCAAAACCCTTAATATTTATGGACAAACTAATTCTACAGCTTCAATTAGTAAAATTGGTACTCGTAGCATTAGTTTTCCAAATCAAAACTCTTACATATATTTAAATCATCCAGACCTATCAACTTCTCCTTTTACTATAGAATCATGGGTATATTTTACTAATAATACAACATCTATATCCTTATTTGATAAAGTTTCATTGCCACCATTAGATACTGTTGTTATTGATCCACAAGATTTTGATTCTAAATTTTATTCTTTTAGTGCTAATATTAGTGGAATTCAATATGTCTCTAATTATTTAAACCAATTCAATCCTCGTAGAGTTACAAGACAACTATATTTTCCTAGCACAGCAACCACTGGCTGGCATCATGTTGCTATTACTAGAAATTCTAGCAATAATATAGTATGCTACCTTGATGGTCAGTCAGGTAGTTCTTACAAATTATCAACTAGTGGAAACTTTTTTGGTGGATCTGATTATGAAACAACAGGAACATTTAATACTATTTATACTATTCCAAATGCTGTATCTGATATATCATCTTATTTTATTTCCTATGACAGCACTAAACCATATCTTAGTATTGGTAAAGATGGTTACATAGATGAGTACAGAATTACTTCAGGAGTAAATCGTTATACAACTAATTTTAGTGCTCCAACTTCAGCATTTAAAACTAAAGCAGATGATTATATAGAGATTGGCCCACAACACAATGTTACTAAGACCAGTTACAAAACATATCAATATTACATTAATCAAAATCCAACTACACAACAAAACTGGACATTATCAGAAGTTACAGGGTTAATTTTTGGAGTAAAAAAACTATGAGTGAATATAAAAGAATAAGATTAAGAAGAGCTCCAAGTGGAGAATGGTTTTCTACTAATCCTATTTTGGGATTAGGAGAACCAGGATACGAAACTGATTCAAAAAGACTCAAGATAGGAGATGGATTATCAGCATGGTCGGGGTTAGACTATATGAAAGTCCACCCATCTTCAATATCATATCCAAATATTTCGTTTTCTGTTTATGATGGAGTTGAACCTAGAATAAACTTAAATTTATCTAGTGGAGATTATTTGAATGTTGTAGGGTCTGGTGATACCGAAGTGAAGTTTAATCCTTTTAGTAGAACAATGACTATTAATACTCAAGCAGGATCATCTTTTCTTACTGCTACTAATATCATTGATAGATTAGGATATGTGCCACAGAGATCTGGAAACTATAGTTTCTCTGGTCATAATCACACTATATCAGAAATTAATGGATTATCTGGAATATTAGATAACAAACAAGCTAGTGGAAACTATGCTATTAGTGGTCATATTCATACCTTTTATATAGGAGATGGACTTACTAATAGAATGGACTATACTAGTAATGATCGCTTAAATATTTTAGGTAGTGGTTATACTAATGTAGATTATGATAATGGAAGTAATACTATTACTATTAGTTCAGTAGGTAATAGCGGAGTGGTATCTTTTAATAATAGAACAGGAATAGTTAATCTTTCTTTTCCTGACGTAACAGGAGCATTAAGTTATACTCCTCAACCTGTTGGTAACTATGCTCTGTCTGGTCATCATCATCCCACTTCTGATATTATAGGATGGAATCAGTTTCCTTTTAGAACTCCACCAGCCTCTTTCTCACAAGGAATTGCAGGAGAAATCTGTTGGGATTCAAATTATTTATATCTATGTGTCGCTACTAATCTATGGCACAGAATAGCCCACTATAGCTGGTAAGGTGTAATTAATAATATAGAATCATTCTTTGAGGAAAATATTATGGCCAATCCTTTTGAAGCTTTGATATCCAAAGAGTTTAAAGCAATATATAATCAAGCAATTGATGCCATACTAGCCAACACAGCTCTATCAGTTCCTTGTACCATATCATATGGCTCTTCTAATAATTCATTATGCAATAATTGCTTATATGATCCAATGTCCCAAAGATCTTTAAATAAGTATAATGGAACCGGCCCAGTAGCTTTCCCCAATAGTAGTATTTGCCCAGTTTGTAATGGATATGGCTTAATTGATAAAGCTAATGAAGAAACTATATACATGGCAGTTCTTTTTGATAGTAAATATTGGTTTAATTGGTCAACTAAAGCAGATGCTATTAACATAGCCGATGGCATGGTCCAAACAATCTGCCCAATATCAATGCTACCAAAAATTAAAAACGCTCAATATATTACTATCGATAAAAATATAGCAAATTATGGTGGTTATACATATGTCACTGCTGGCGATCCTCAACCTTGTGGTTTAGGAGATAACAGATATATCGTTACTATGTGGTCTAGAGCATGAGAATTACAGCAAAAATACTAGAGTCTGATTCATATATCAGAAATCAGATATTAACCAGCATCAAAGATCATATGGAGCAGGCTTTTAAAAAAGCTGTCCCTGCCCTGGCTAAATCTATACCACAAGTAGTTTATAAGGTAATAGTTGATGAGCCAGAATATCAATCTTTATTGACTGGTAAATTAAAGTATGAATTTGGCATACCTTCATCAGCTCAGAAAGTTAATGAAATTATTAACATATGGACTAAAAATATTGTTATTAATGCTACTCCAATAACTATGTCATCTTCTGGTTTAAGAGGTGGATTCAATATTAATATGATCAAAGACAACTATGAAGATGTATTGACTAGCGACTCTGCTTTAGTGGTAGATGGATTAAGTCAAGCTGTATTACCATGGTTAGAATGGTTGTTATTATATGGAGATAAAATTATTGTTAGAAATTATGAGGTAGTTGTTGGTCCTAGTCCATATTCAAGAACTGGATTAGCTATAATGAAGCCATCTAAGCAAAACTGGAGAGTGCCACCAGAATTTGCTGGTACCAAAAATAGTAATTGGATTACTAGAGCATTAGAAAAATTAGATACTTCCATACCCGACCTTATCCAAAAAGAAATTGAGAATCAGATATGAGTTGTGAAAATTATACTAAATTTAATAATGTGACTCAAATAGGAGATAGCTATTTACTTAGTCAATTGGAAGAAAATCTTAAAACCTTTTTAGACTGGGGTTTCTTAAATATCGGAGGATTTGTTAATGTAAAAATCCCTACTAGTGGACTATACGGTGGCACTTTTCATGAATTAAAAACTTCTGATCAGCCCGGTTTTACAAAAGGACAGGTTTGGCAGACCCCGAAAAAAGACTGGGTTTGGGAAACTGGTATTGTTTACAATAATACTCAACCTAAAAATATCAGTGGAATTAAAGTTAACAATGTAAATTATCCAGCACCAACTGGTAGTGGTGCACTATCATACTATATTAATTATCCTTTAGGACAAGTGGTTTTTGATAAACCATTACCAGCTAATACTCCTGTAAGTATGGAGTATTCTTATAGATGGTGTCAAGTATATAAAAGTAGTATGGATCCTTATTGGACAGAAATACAACAGGCTACTTATGATCCATCTCCAGCAATAAATCAAAGAGACAAAGGAGACTATCAATTGTCTTCTAATCATAGAATTCAAATGCCCTGCATAGTTATTGAGCCTATAGCCTCAAGCTCTGCTAAAGGATGGCAAATGGGTGGTACTGATCTTATTGTTACTCAAGATATTTTATTACATGTTTTTGCAGAAAATGCACAAGACCAGCACAAAATAATGGATATTATTAGACTGCAAAAAGAAAAAACTATTTTCTTATACGATATTAACAAAGTGGTCAATAATGGAGTTAACCCCTTAAATTACCGAGGATCTCTAAATAATTCTGGTAAAATTTATTGTGATTTAGTTACAGATCCAACCTACAGATGGAATAGATGTTTTTTTAAAGATATAGCAATAACAGACATGGAAAGTCGAAATAAAAATTTATATTGGTGTACAATAAGATTAACGACTGAAGTTATCATTTAGCCAAATTTAATGGAGACATCTCATGGCCAACCGTATTTATTATGCTTGTCAATCTGTTCAAATTAACGGACCAAGTGGTACAGTAACTGGTAAGAATCCAGCATACGACACAATACAAGGTTTACAAAGTGTTGGTATGAATACTAACTTTAATCTGGAGCCAATTTATCAAATGGGCCAGATTGAACTATATGATAACTATGAAGAAATTCCAGAAGTGGAAATCACTTTGAGTAAGGTTCTTGATGGTTTCCCCACAATTTATGCTATGTCTATGGGAACAGGCTCATTAGCTTCTTTGGCTAACAATCGTTGTGGCGTAAGAATGCAATTATTCTCTGATACCCAAACACAAGCTACTGGTACTCCATTAGCTTCAGTTGAATGTGCTCCAGCTTATCTTTCTTCAGTAAGTTACAAATTCCCAACAGAAGGAAATTTTACAGAAGACGTTACTCTAGTATCCAATGATAAGACTTGGGCAACCGGTACATTAAGCACAACCGATTCAGTACTAGCTACTGGTAGTCCAAGCGACCAGTTTGGTATTCTCCGAAGAGGCTTGTGGAGCAAGGATAGTATTCTTCCCAATTCGGGTAGTGCTGCTGGCGTTGGTGGTACTGTTTCGTCTAGTAGTGGTGGTATTCCTTCTGGTTCCAAGATCAATAATGTTACTGTTAGTATGAATCTTGGTCGTGAGCAAATTCGTGAGCTCGGCAGTAGAACACCATTCTATCGTTACATCAAATTCCCTGTTGAAGTTACAACAGAAATCGAAGTAACAGCTAATACTGGTGATATGGTTGGTGTTGCTGGGTCAAGTAATGCTAGTTGCAGTAATCCCAAGGCACTAACTAACAAGCAAATTGTTATTAAGTTATGTGATGGAACAACACTTGATCTTGGTAGCAAGAACAAGCTAACCAGCGTTAACTTCACCGGTGGCGATACTGGTGGTTCAAATGCATCAATCACCTATAGTTATACCACTTATAGTGAGTTCACTTATACTGCTCCAACAGGAACAGCTGGTGTACAAGCTGCTGGTAAAGCACTAGCCTATAATGATCCTTCTGGTGTAGTAGAGAGTGGTCTACCAGTTGCAGGTACAGATTATTAATAGTTAATCGTTAATTTATCATAAGACACAGGTTCGAGGACTAATATGGAAGATATCTTTTCGGTAATAGGCAAGCTTTATTTAGAGCTACTACAAAGTCAAAAAGTAATAGAAAGTCTGCAAAAAAAACTAGACGAAATGTCTAATTTGCAGACTTCTGTTATTTCTACAGATAACTAAATGTGAATGAAACTAGGAAATATGAAATACTAGTTCATAGGATATTGTCAGGAAAGCAAGTTTTTTCTCATAATAACAATACTTATGAGCTTAGGAAACCTTCTTTGTCTTTAAAGATGAAAGCAGACTTACTCTATGTTTCTGCTTATGAAAATAATATTTATAGTGATTTTGTTTTGATGGAAGATATCGAAGATTTATTAATTGAAACAAATATTATTAGTAGAGATCATAAAAAGATTTTAACCAAGGTAGAGAAGAGTTTAGATAATCAAAAGATTAGTCTTTATAAATCATATTATGATACTATTCAAAAAAATAAAATAAAACAAAAGATAAAGAATACCAGACAGGATATTGATAAATTCTATCAAGAACAACATAGTCTAGATTATTTAACATTAGAACATTATTGTGATAACATAAAAAATGAATTTATTATCACGAACTCTTTGTATCATTTTGACTCTGATGAGTTAGTTTTTGATTATGATATTTCTATATCTTTTAATCTTTTCAATAGTATTATGTCAATTATTTCTCATAATGTTATTGATGTTAGCACATATAAAGCAGTAGCACGAAGTGATTATTGGAGAAATTATTGGAATAATAATAAAACTAATATATTAGATGAATCAGTTAAAGAATGGTCAGAAGAACAAAAAAGCTTGATTAATATTTCTTGTATGTATGATAAGATACAGGAACATCCAGAGTGTCCTAAAGATGATATCATAGCTGATGATGATGCTCTTGATGGTTGGATGTTATTGCAAAGACAAGAAAACGAGAAACAAAAAAAGGAAAAGGGTGTAGATAATATGTTGAGCGGCAAAATTAAGGATTCTGCCGAAGTATTTTTGATGGCTAACAATAGAGAGCAAGCACAGGATATATTTGATCTTAACTCGGAACAAGGATTACAAACAATACAACAGAAAATGAATATGGTGGTATCAAGTGATGGCCCCGTAAGAGATGCAGAACTGCCAGATGTTAAAGCTAGGATATTTAATCAATTAAAGGACCAACAGAAACGAGGTTAGTATGTACGATCCAGATAGACTTAAATTTTATATGGAAAGAAGAATTCAAACAACAATGATTGGAGCATTGGCTCGCATTGAAGAAAATCTTGGATTTTTATGGGGTCAAGATAAAGATGGTGACCTCACAGAAAAAGAAGAAGAATTCGCTGACATTTGGGATTTTACCAGAAATCAAATTTTGAATAATGGTAATAATCAAATTAGACAAATTAAAGAAGACTTTTATAGATATGGTGGTGTTTTCAAAACAAGATATCACTATAATTTTCCAGTAACAAAGAACCAAGATAATCAAAATTCTCAGGAAGGATAAATAATGAAAACTGAAAACTTTAGCGTTGTAGTCGATGGCGTCGAAAAACACTTTATGGTCAGATCACCCTCACTAAATGATCAAAGAGAGGGCCAGAAGGCTTACAATCAAGCTTTCACAGATGCTATCAAGTCCAAATCTGTTGTTAGAGCCAAGATGGATGATCTCCTTGAAGAACAGGGCTTGTGGAATCCAGAGAAACAGAGAAAGTTCTCTGATTTACAACAAGAATTAATAGACGGAGAAAAGAGACTCGCCAAGGGTGGTTTCGGTCTCAAAGATGCAAAAGGATTGGCCTTAAAGATGAAAGAAATTAGGTCAGAAATTAGAGACCTAATTAGTGTTCGTACATCTTTAGATAATCATAGTGCAGAAGGTCAAGCTGATAATGCTAGATTTAATTATTTAGTCTCAGCTTGTGTGGTGTATAAAGATACAAATGATCCCTATTTTCATAGTTTAGAAGAGTATTTGAATAAGGCTGACGATCCTGTTGCCTTGTTGGGTGCTCAAAAATTGGCCAGTATGATTTATGGTTTAGATAATAATTTTGAGAAGAATTTACCTGAAAATAAGTTCCTTCAAAAGTATAAGTTTGTTGATGAGAAGCTAAGGCTGGTAGATAAGAGAGGTCGGTTGGTAGATGCTGATGGTCGATTGATCGACGAACAAGGTCGATTTATTGATGAGGAAGGCAACTACATTGATAAGAATGGTAACAGAGTTGATAGAGATGGTGATTATGTGGTAGATGCTGAACCATTCTTGGATGAAGAAGGAAAACCTGTAGTTTTAGAACAAGACACCAAACCCGAAGTGACTAAAGATGAGACAACTACAACTACAACTACAACTACAGAATCAGAACCAGTCCCAGCAGAAACCCCAGTACCCCCTGCAACTACTTGATAATTTATTTACATCTTTTTTCACCATCGAAGCACCATGTTGTATCATTGCAGCATGGTGTTTCTTTTTTGAGGTACAATAATGTCTAAAGGATTTAATTTAACAGCACAAATTAATTTACAGGGACCATCTAATGTTAATGTTATTGTATCTAACATTAAAAAACAATTAGGTACGATCTCTGCTAATGTTAATCTTAAGATAAACCCAGCTACTGTTCAAGTAATTGCCGGTTTAAACTCTTCTTTAAATAATCTTAATTCTACTCTCACAACAACAGCTTCTTCGGCAACAAATGTTGCTAACGCTATGAGAGATATGATGAATGCAATGAGGGGTGTTGCTGCTGTAAGTATGCCTAATCATGCTGGGCAAATATCTGCTGCTTTGCAAGGAGTACAAGCTTCTGCTAGAGCATCACAAAGAGCTATCGCTGGCTCTAGAACCGAGATAGAAGAATTTGGTAATCAAGCTGGTTTGGCTGTTAGACGTTTTGCTGCATTTAGTAGCTCTACCGTATTAATCTATGGATTAGTTGGGGCTATCAAGAGCGGTATTTCAGAATTTATTAGTTTTGATAAACAAATAACTCGTATTTCTCAAGTTACTGGTGAAAGTAAAGAAAATTTAGGTAAATTACAGGTAACTATAGCTTCATTATCTGGTCAGTTGGGTGTCGCAGCTAAAGATTTAGCTACTGTTGCAGTAACATTATCTCAAGCTGGTTTAAGCGCTAAAGAAACCGAAATAGCATTAAATGCTTTGGCTTTGAGTGCTTTGACCCCGTCTTTTGATAATATGAATCAAACAGTAGAAGGTTCTATTGCTTTAATGAGACAGTTTAAAATTGGAGCTAATGATCTAGAAAAAGCATTAGGTTCCATTAATGCTGTATCAGCAAGATTTGCTGTGGAATCTAGTGATATTATTGCTGCTATTCAGCGTACCGGTGGTGTGTTTGCCGCAGCTAGCAAAGGAGTAAGTGAAGGCAAAGATGCTCTTAATGAATTCATTGCGGTCTTCACCAGCGTTAGAGCAACAACCAGAGAAAGTGCTGAAACTATTGCCACTGGCTTAAGAACAATCTTTACCAGAATTCAAAGAGGTGACACTATTGAAGCCTTGAAAGAATATGGTGTTAATCTAACAGATCTAGATGGTAAATTTGTAGGAGCATATAAAGCTGTTCAATTATTAAGTGAAGGCTTAGGTAAAATAGATCCCAGAGATCTTAAATTTTCTAATATAGTAGAAGAACTTGGTGGTTTTAGACAAATTGGTAAAGTTATTCCATTGATTCAAGAATTTACCACAGCACAAGATGCATTAAAGATCGCACAAGCTGGACAAGGCTCTTTAGCCACAGACGCTGCTAAAGGTCAGTTAGCACTAGCTGTCCAAATATCCAAAACTAGAGAAGAATTTTTAACACTCATTCGTAGTGTTGGAAATACTGATAGTTTTCAGAAGATGGTAACAGTAGGGTTGAGTTTAGCTAATGCTTTCATTAAAGTTGCCGATGCTGCTAAAGAACTTTTACCAATCATAACACTATTCGCCGCTGTTAAAGGTGCTTCAGCTATTACCCAATTTGCTAGTGGTTTTGGTAGAGGTTTTACTGGAGGAGGCAGAAGAAATAATGCCCCAGGATTTGCTACTGGTGGTTTGGTACCCGGTCAAGGAGATTCTGATAGTATTGCTGCAAGATTAACTCCTGGTGAATTTGTTATCCGTAAAAGTGCTGTTAAAGCTATTGGTGCTCACAATCTTCATAGGCTTAATAAAGCAAATGGTGGTAGAATACAAAAATTTAGTAATGGTGGATTGACTCAGTCTTATACTATTGATCAATTGCTAACAAGAGATGGATCATCCACAATCCAGAAAGCTATTGGAAAAACTAATATAGAAGCAGTTGGGGACTCAGCAAAAATTAGAATAGTCCCAAGATCAATAGATTTAAAGCCTGCGGACTTTAAAAAGATTTGGGATATGGCATCAGAAAAAGCCTCAACCTCTAAAAGATATAAAAGCTATGCTGGTGTCGATGTTAGCGGAGAGAACAGAGCAAAGCTTGATGATATTATCCAATCTTCTAAAAATCAAAAGAACAGAAAAAGGGCGGTGTCAGAGAAAGAAACTGAGGTAGGTAAACTAGGAAGCGCAGAAAATCGTTGGGGAAAAGCATATGAAACTTTAATAATCTCTAAATTAAAACAGGGTTGGGAATCAGCTAGTAATAAAACTAATTATCCTGTTGATCTAATTCAAAAAGCTGAAAATCAGGCTATACAAAAAATTGGTGAGGCTAAGTTCAAAACTAGTGATACTGAAGATATCGATTTGGTTAGTAAAATGTTGAGATATAGAATTGATAAAAATCAGGTTGGATTTGCAGGAAGTAAAAATGGATTATTTAAAGAGAATAATAAAAAAGATAAAGATCCTAATGTTTTCTTAGGTAATCTAGATTATTTTTGGGAAGCTAATCAAAAAGATAAGTTTTATAGCTGGATACAAACGCAACAAAAAAATAAAGTACCAGGATTTAACAGTGGTGGTTCAGTTCGTAAATTTGTTGATGCTGGTATTGTAACACCAACATCAGGTAAAGCTGCTACTTCTACAGATATATTCAGAGTTCTTACTCTAGATGAAGTTATTAAAGACACTGGATCAAATGCTGGTGATATACAAAGAATATTAAAGAAAAGAAATTCATTAACTCCATCAGAACAAGTTATCAAAGATAAAATTTTAGCAAAATATACAGAGAAAACTTCTGGTATTAAAAAAGCAAATAATCTTGATATACAAAAAGCAACTACAGATGGTCTTTTGTTTGGGGCCGCTGGATTCAAAGGAAGAGCTTTTCCCACAACTGATAGAATGGAAATTCCGGGATTAAAAAATCCAGTTAAGGTTAGAATTACTAGTGGCGTTCTAGATAAAGAAGCTGCTGGAAAAGATATTAAGAGAATGACTCAAGCAATGAACGCTGTTTCAGCAAAATCAACTAAAAATATGCAGATCAGGCAGATTTTGAAAGAAGTTGGACCTATATATTCTGACTTTGATAGAACATTAGCTTTTGGTGCTGACAAAATTTTAGCTGATCCAAAACAACCACGATTTAGTGAATTTTCTGATAAAGATAAAGTAAGGGATGCTTTAAAAAATGCTACACTTAGTAAATTAGGACTAGCTCTTGTTGCTCAAGTTAGAAAAACCCCACAGTTACTTGATAATTTACATGTGATTTCTGCCAGACCAAAAAATACTATGGGTTTGATTGGTGAATGGTTAGCTAGTAAGAATCTTCCAATACGCAACCTTGAAGGCGTTGGTGGTCCAGATAATACTGCTGAAAAAATTGCTCAACTTAAAGTTGAATATATGCAGGCTAACCCAGGTGCCTTTATTGATGATGATAAGAGAAATATTGATGCTGCAAGAGCAGCAGGAATGAATGTTTATCATTATGCAAATAAAAAGGTCAAGGCTTCTGATCGTAAAAAAATGGGTGAGGCTAATGCTCATGGATATATAGCTGAAAGTATTATACATCAGCTTGGTGGACCAATTGCTAATAAAGCTGCTACTAATTATGGTATCGACTTCCCAGACGGTCTTAAGGATGCTTCTAAATACTTCAAACTTCCACCAAATATCCCCACTGATGCTAAACTAACACTCAACGGCCCTGCTGAACTAAAAGGTCAAATTGGTAATTATCTTAAAGCTAGAGGATACGCCGATGGTGGATTAGTTCCTGGAGTTGGCAGTCAAGACACGGTTCCTGCTAATTTGAATGTTGGTGACTTTGTTATTCGTAAAAAAGCAGTACAAACTATCGGAGCAAATAAACTAAGTTCATTAAACAGGAAGGCTGCTGGAGGCTCTATAAACACCACTGTTCCTGCACTATTAACTCCTGGCGAGTTTGTTATTAATAAAAAGACTGCCAGTAGAATAGGAACACCAACTCTTAATAGACTAAACCATGCAGATAAAGTATCTGGATTTAATAGTGGTGGATTAGTAGGAGGAGTCCAAGAATTTGCCACAGGAGGTGCTGTACAAAGACTATTTTTTGGTGGTAGGGCTGGTCCAGCAGCACGACCAAATACGGTCAATACAGAAACTATAGGAGTTAGTGGAAATACAGCACAAAGACTTTCTGAACTAGCTGAAGTATTATCAGAACTTGGAGTAGCATCATCACGTTCTGGTCAATTATTAAGAAGAGGATATCAGGCCACAGCAGCAGAAGCAGAAAGAGCTTATAATGCTGATATATTAATGGCCAGAGCAGCTGGAGCTAGTGCCACAGTATTATATGATCTACAAAGAGCATTACAGCAATCTCAGCAAGAAGCTCGTAATGAAGTTAGAATAAGACAACAACTAGGCAATGTTAATGGCAGACAGATACAAGAAGCATTGAGCATGGTGGACGAAGAGCTTGAAAGATTAACAGTAACTGCTAGAGCAGCAGCAACAGCAGCTGGAACATTAACAGATGAAGAAGTAGAAGCAGAAGTTAGGGCTGGTGCTGGAGCTAGACGAACACAAGCTTTTGAAAATGTTAATGCAAGCGGTGTTCTTACTGGTGTTGGTGGAGGTGTAGATTTAGCTGGCATAGGAGCTACTGGTGATGATCTTGAAAGAACCATGATGGCTCTGATGAGAGATGCAGATACTCTTGATCAAATGAATCAAGAATATATTAGACAACGAAGACATGCTATGGCGGAAGAAGCTCGACTTGATGGTAATTTAGCACGAGCAGCCAGAATAAGAGCTGGACTAGAAAGAGATGTAGAACAAGTTATAAGTGCCGAAGTTCGAGCCAGAAGACAAGCGGTAGAAGAAGCTGCTAGGTCTGCTGGATCAAGAGATACAGGAACAAGAGATCGTAATAATGGAAATAGAGGATTATTAATGGCTGGCGGTATTATTACTGTTGGTTCGTTGATTAGTCAACAAATGGATACAAAAGCAAGTGCTGGTCAAGCTTCTGCTGCTGCTGGTTTGAACACAGCTAGTCAGTCAGCTGGTGTTGCTATTGGTGTTATTTCACAATTGCAGGACTTTGAACAACACTTAAGAGATGCTGGTACTGAAGTCGGTGATATGGGAGCTAATGCTGTTAGAGCAGGTCGTCGCTTATTAATGGTGGGATCATTTATTTTTACTGCTGTTTCTGTTATTAAAGATATGACAAATGCTATGAACGAGTTTAAACTCGAAGTAGAAAGTAAAAAACTAGAGTTTGCGATGAAGGGTGTTGAACAAGAATTTGAAGTACTACGCAAAGATGTTAAAAATTTGGATTTTACCAGACTCAATAACAAGCTAGAAGCTGCATCAACAGCATTTGCAAATCAAATAAATATTTTAAGTACAAGAACTCTTTATACTTTTACTAATCTTTTTGATGCTTTAGCGACTTTTACTGGAAATGGAGTTGGAGGAGAAGAAGGTTTAAGACAGAGATCTGATATTTTAAGACTAGGTGGAAGTCAAGCCTATTATAGAGCAAGTAATAGTGCTGAGGATACTAATGTAGAATTTAATAAGATTATTCCTCAACTAGCTCAAGAACAAGCAGCTATGGGTCGTGCATTAGGAGATAGTTTACTTGAGAGCTTTAAAGAGAGAGCTAAAAGAGGAGAAAGTGTTAAAGATATTACTTCTGATCCTAATTTTGATAAATTTTCTGAATCATTAGCAAATGCTGATGCTGTTATTAGACAAAAAATATTAGAAGTTGAAAATAGTGGTCTCGGTAATGCCCAGATAAACAGCATTAAAGAAAGTATTATAAAAAATGCTGGTGAAGAAAAAGCGAGACAACAAGTTAATATTGTTCTTAGAGAAAAAGAAGCACAAGCTTTACAAAGATCCACGTATGCTTTTACTGGATCTCTTAATAGAATGTTTAAAAATATGGAGCAAGCAATATCTGCTACTTCCAATGCTTTAGACAGTATGCAAAAATCTATAGATGCTAATATTGCCTCTTTGACAGGCTCTGCTGCTCTTCAAAATATCAATTCACAAACATCAAATATTATCAGTAATCCCAGAGCTTATAGCAGGGCATCAGTATCACAAGCACAAAGTACAGGAGCAGGATTTTTTGGACAATCTTCAGGACTAGTTAAGTCATTATTAAAAGTTGGCGAAACAGCCGAAAATACAATAATGAAAACCATAAATGATACTGTTCAACAAAATCCAGAAGCTAATGATGAGATTATTGGTTCTAAAATTACAACTAATGTCAACAAAGCATTAAAAGATCTTGGTTTGCCACCAGAGTTTGTTGATAAATTATCTGGTCAGATTGGTAAAGCTATTGCTGATCTAAGAAAATCTGGTGATGATAAAATATCTTTTGGTGATTTACAGGAAAAGGTTGCTGGACTTAGTTCTACTTTAGACACAGCAAAAGGAGTATCAGATATTGTAGTTAAGGCTTTAGATCATTTTAATAGTGCTCTTAATACATATTCATCTAATATCAATAAAATTATTGATCTTGAAATTTCTAGCAGAGAAAAACTAAGAAAAGCAGAAGATATTCTTATTAATAGTGGAGTAGAATTATCTAAAGTTTTTGGTGAATCTATAAATTTAGAAAAATCAAGAGCAAGAACACAAGCAAGAGTCGGAAGATTTACGGGAGGAGTAACAGATCCAGATAAAATATTTAATCAAATTCTTAAACTAAATACAGAAAAAAATATAGCAGAAAGTTCCAGAGCACAAGCAGGAGAAAGAGGTGCTGCTGGAGCAGAGGATTTTGCTAAATTCAGTAAAGATGTACAAAATAATAGTATTGCGCTAAGAGAAAGCTATAATGCCTTAAGATTTTTGGCAGATAATACGGAAAATGCTTCAGAAGCTATGCAAAAAATTCAAGATGTTCAACAAAGAAATGCTGGTAAAGTATCTTTCATAGAAAAACTTGCTACAGCAACCCCAGACGAAGCAGCTTCTTTAGGAAATGCGCTAAATAGATTACAAAAAAATATTAATGGTCAAATTAATACTATCAATAGTAGTACAGGTGCTCAAAAAGCATATTTTGAAGCATTACAAAGTGGAGCATCTGGTTTTGAAGCCATGAGAGCGGCTCAAACAGCTTTTGCTAATGAAAGAAAAGAAACTCTCGGTGCATTACAAGATATTATGCCTTTCTTAGGAGAAGGTAGACAAGCATCTAATGTTCGTGCCAATGTTTTGGAAAGTATGTTAAAAGAATCTGGTATGGGTATTAGTCCCATGATGATGGATGTCTTGAATAATTTGAGAAATCCACAAGCAGATCCAGCTGTTGCTGCTGCTATGACTTATTATAATGAGGCTATAGCTTTACAAAGTAGTGCCAATGAACATTTGGCTAATATTGATCAACATTTAGCACAAGATACAACAGAAGCTAACGCTAAAGCTCTAGCAACTGCTTTATCAGATGTTACACTAACATTTTTTAACCAACAACTGGTAGATATAGCAGCTAATATAAATAATTTAGTACCAGTAAAGCCACAAGCAAGAGCAGCTGGTGGTATTATTTATGCTGAAGCTGGCCAAATGGTTAATTTTCAGCCAAAGGGTAGTGATACTGTACCAGCCATGCTTACTCCTGGTGAATTTGTTGTTAATAAAAAAGCAACTGCAAATAATAGATCTTTATTAGAATCTATTAATAGTCATAAATATAGTTCTGGTGGTTCTGTAAGATATTATGATCGTGGAGGTTTCGTTCATGATGCAGGAGATCCTTCTGATTTTACTAAGTCTTCTAGTATAAGTCAAATTAAACTTTTAAATCTAAATACTCCAAACGTTATCAACGATTTGCTTAAAGCTCAAAATAAACTATATAATACTCCTAGTGTTTATACTTTTCTTGATAGTAGAAAACAAACGCCTGAACCAACAAAAGATAATTATGATCTAAAAGACCTAGAACCAACTGCTGGAGTAGTAGTTCCTGGTTTTGGTCCAATAATAGGAAGAAAAAATAATAAAGAGGTCGATTATCAAAGAGATCCGGCAGAAGAAGCCTTATTAAACAGATTCTCTGCTATTAAATCAGATGATACTTTTTTTCATATAAATTCATTAGACAAGGGTTCTTTTGGGACTACAAATATTAAAGAATTAAATTTTGAAGAATATAAAAGAAAAGCAGCAGAAAATAACATTAAATGGGAACTACCAAAGTTTGATCTTCCTAATAATTATGGTCCTGTGCCAAATATTACTGATTTTAAACTAAATATTCCTGATGCTTTTAGTTCAAATATAATAAGTAATCCATATGGTATTATTGTTCCCGATGAAGCTGGCGGGATGCCAACTTTGGACGTGGCTACAAATAGAATGTACCAAATATATGAAGCAACAAATGGTGGAGTTAAAGAAAATGCAATATCTATAGATCCTCCATTCTTCCAAGCTCCAGTAGGTGCCGCACCAGGATCATCATTAGCTGGTTTAGACTTTAAGCCTAAAGGCAGTATTGTTGGTAGAAATCTAGTAATGAATAATTTGACAAAAAATATTATTTCCCATGATAAAATTGCAGATTTAAAAATTAAAAATGATGAAGCTTATGCAGAATATGAAAAAACAAGAGATTTCTTGAATGCTCCAACATTTAAAGAGGATACTGTTATTGATGAAGATGCTAAACATGCTCTAGAAATTCAAGCACAATTATCTAAAGTTTATAATGGCAATTCTATTGGAGAAATTATTAAAGGTAAAACTTTAATTGAAAAATATTTTCCTACTATAAAAGGAGTTGAAAATGCTGGTTCTTTAATGATTCTACAAGACTCAGCTACAGAAGCTATAAATAAGCTCATAATGGAATATGCTGCTAATCCAATAGCAGCCAAAGACAAGAATATAGTATTTAGTGGAAAGAATTTAAAGAAGCCCGCTATTGGAGACTTTGTAAAAGATGTTCCAATTAATATTTTTTCTGTAGATAAAGCTGGGGCTATGGATCTTCCTGCTAAACCATTTCCATATATTGTTAATGCATCTTTAGAAGATCTTGATGCTGATTTAAGAAAAAAAATAGAAAAAGAATTGACTGCTAAAAATCCTGGTGGAATTTCTATGAAAAGATTACCACCCGAAACCTTATCGATACCTGTAAATGATCTATTAAACTCCTTTAATATTCAAAAACAATTTAAAGATACACTTAGTCTTAATGGTCAAAATTTAGACTTTAAAGTTTCTTATGACGAATGGGAAGGTAAACTATTTAAGCCAGACACTAATGAATTTAATCCCCATATTAGTAAATACCTGTTACCAGCAAAAAATGATAAAACCTTTTTTGAATCTTTAGATATTAGTAAACGAAGAATTACGACGAACGGAGTAAACAGATTTACAGGACAAGAATTATTACAATCTATAGCAGATGGGTCTAATGTTGGAAATGTTACTACAAATTTGACAGATTATATCAAATTAATTGTTAATGGCGGAAAAGATAATGGAGAAAGACAAAAACTATTAGATTCATTAAGCTCTAAATTCAAGGGATCTTTTATAAAAAGTCAAGATATGACTTTCCCAGACGTAGATACTCTTATAACACCATTTGATAGGGATTCAATAACAACATTTAATGTTGGCAAACATATACTAGAAGCACTAGACGCGGCAAAAATACAAGCAGCAGAAGGTTCTGACCAGATAGAAGGAAAAGCTTTAGGTAACCAAGGAGTAGGTGATGCGGATCTTCCAAAAGCTGTTAGAGCAACAGCTAAGGGAGCATTAAGCATATTTGGTAGAGCAAAAGTTCCAGGTTTAAGCAATAGTTGGTTATCAAGATATATTGGTAAAATTCCTAATATGGTTAATTTGAAACCAAGCGGTGCCAAAAATATGGCAGCTTATGCTTCTGGAGTTATGGAACAGTTTGGAGCATATTTAAGTAATATTGGTACAAAATCAAATAATCCTAATCAATATCAAGGACTCAAAGAACTATGGACACTAGCTTCTGGAGCATCTCAGGCTTTTTCTGGTCTTGCTAATGGCAATAGTTCATTATTTGGACAATTTGTGGCTAGTGATTTAAAATTAATAGATCTATTTCGTAGTCTTGGTGCTGGAACATTAATGAGAAGAATTACAGGACTAGCCCTTAATGATGATTGGAAAAATTTACTTGCTAATACAGCCAAGGGAAAAAGCAGAAAAGTTGGAATAAATTCATTAGGAAAACAAAAAGAACTATCCGAAGACAATCTACCAACCACTTTGCAAGAACTAATAGATTTAGTATTTAATCCATATACTGAATTTGATGATAGTGATACAAGATTTGTTTTGATGGATAAACTCGTCAATGATTTGTCAAATTTTAAAGAAGGTATTGGTATTCCATATTTTGATAGAAATACCATGGCTTTTATTTCTAAAAATGTACAATCTTTAGAAAAATGGTATCATGGAGATGGCGACAAATGGTTAGGTCAAGACTATTTGTTTGATAAAAAATTAAAACCAGAAGCTAGAATTCCAGCATTTTTTGATAGCGCATCTGATAATAGTTTTACTGATATTTATCAAGAAGCTAATGATGCTCAAGTAACTTTGGGCTTGGGTTCTAAGTTTGGCCGGTTGCCTTCTCCTAATTGGTTTAGAGCAAGAGTTGCTCAAGGATTACAGACTGGTGGCATGGTTTATGCTGCTAATGGTGGACAAATGATCCAGTTCCAGCCAAGAGGCACAGATACTGTTCCTGCGATGCTTACTCCGGGAGAGTTTGTAATCAATAGAAAAGCCACCCAAGAGAATTTGCCATTATTAAAGGCTATTAATCAAGGTGGTAATCCTAAAGCATTAAGTAAAGGTGGTGTGATTTATGCTCAGGACGGAACTCAAGTTCCTTCATTATCGGTTAATGGAGGAGTCTCTATACCCACAGTAATAAGTGGAAATGAGTTTAAAACAGTAGATTATAATACAAATATCAAATTACAGCAAAAAGCCAAACAAGAAGCTCAGTCTAAAATGCTTCAACAGTATCAAAAGGATATGGAGCTTTTTGAACAATCATTACAGGAAGATATAAACAATTTAGTTACCAGTAAATCATCTCCAGAAATGGATAAAGACACAAGGTTCTTAGCTTCAAAAAAAATAATCTCTTATTATGAAACTATTAAAAAGAGAAATAAAGAAATACTTTTTGTATCTGGTAGAGATGGACTATTAGGAACAGGAGATGATATTGTTCCAGAGCAAGAAATGTCATTAGATGATCTAAGTTTAAAATATAGTATGTTAGGCTTAACTCCTGGTGTTGGCATACCTTTTGATGTTGCTGCTGCTGTTGTTGACGTAATGAGAGGAGATTTGACAGGTGCTGGTTTATCATTGGCAAGTACTGTTGAGGGCGTTGGACAAGTAGCAGGAGCTGCTAAAATAGCAGCAGGAGTAAAAGCAGCAACAGCAGCAAAAGCAGCAACAGCAGCTATGGCCGGTGTGGGACTATTTGCAACATTAAAGAAATTTAAACCATTAAAGTCAGATGCAGTATTAGATGCTATTAAAACTCAAACAGCAAAAAACATGCCAGCAGGATTAAATACCGATGAATTAAAAGCTCTATCGGAACTTCAAACGAAGATAAAGAATGGAGGTTTAGACTTATCATCTGCCGCTGATATAACAAAACAATTTGATATTGCAAAGAATACAACAGGTGCAACGTCAGCATTTGCAAAAATGATAGATAGTATTAAAACACTTGCTATTCAAGGAGACTTGGGTGATGCAGCGAAAGTTGTCGATGATATATCAGGAGCCAAAGGAGGTATTTTTTCTACTATAACAAAAAACATTGCTGGTCGTTTAAAATCAGGAGCTTTATTGTTGGGTGGTGGTGTAGCTGGTGCTACTCTTTTTAGCGGAGGAATTCATAAATACAATACAGCCGCAGAAGCTAGACATAAATTAGACCCAGAAACAGTAAAAGCAGCAACTGCTGATGCAACAGTTGTTAATGGTATTCCTGCTGGCGATCCTGGTCGTGCTCGTGCTCCTGTACCCGCTGGTGGCCCCGCCCCTGCTGCAAAACCACAAACTCCTCAAGAAAAAATAGATGCTATTATAAGAGAATTTCAATTTCCTAAGATTAGATTAGGTAAACAGACACAAGCAGACCTTAATAAAGTAAAAGATCCGATCAAACGATTGAATATGTATGAAAATAAAGCTAAATTGCTTAGAGCTGATCCTAATCTAGAATATCGTAGTATGGGTGGACTTATCTATGCTCAAGACGGTATGCTAGTTCCAGGATCACGATTAATGGACCCAAGATTGGTCCAACAAAATCAGAACTATATGCCAGAAATGACTCCAACCCAAGGAGAATTAGACTTTGCTAATCAACAGGCAAAATTACAAACACAACAAGCAAAAATAACTACGGACAACAGTGGGAGACAGTGGCATACTCCAGAAGGAGAAATTAGTGCTTATGGCCCACCACCAGGACCAGGTTTAATGGGTGAGTCACTATATCAAAGAGCTGGCGCAGCTTGGGGTATGTTTACTGCTGTTGCGGGCGCAGCTAGGTCAAAAGGAGGAGCAAGAGGTAAAGGTCAAAAATCTGCCGCCAGAACATTGCCTCCAAAACCCAAATCCGCAACAAATACTGCGGTACAACAAAAAGTTGCAGAGCTAACCAAACGAAAAGCTCAAGTTCAGTCAGAAGTAACAACAATAAACCAAAAGATCAAAGAAGCTACTGACAGGAGAAAGGCTCTTTTGGGAGATAATAAAGAAAAAGACTTATTGGAAGGTATTCATGATGGAAGAGAGACTTTTGGTAGTAAGCTTTCTTTTAGAGATACAAAATATACTCTTACCAGAGACAAAGTAAATACAGATCTTTTATTAAAAGATTTTGCTAGAGCCACAGGAAAACAAGTCACTCAGTCAACAGTACAATCTGATGAATTTTTGGCCTATATAAAATCAGCAATTCTTGAACCTTTAGCTAAAACTCCAGAAGAATTAATAGCTAGACAATCGAGGGGCTTGATAGTTAATGGTATAAAACAAGATGGAAAATTAACTCTAGAAGATATTCAAAAATTTGCTAAAGATCCTGAAGGGATTAGTAGACTAGATCAACAAATCAGAGGAGGAAATAGCGACGCCCATATGATTATGGGTCCTGGCGGAACTATTAATACTGGTAGAAATTTTGGTAATACAAAAGAAGTAGATATGCTATATAGAGCATTAGAGAATGGAAATTTAGATCATGTACAAGGAGTAACTCCAGCACTCAGAAAATCCTTAGAACAAACCCTTCTATTCCAACAAATTAGGGTTGAAGAAGCTCAGATAAAAGCATTTAAGACTCAAGTTAGATCATTAGAAAGTCAAATTTCAAATATTGAGGCTGGAATAAATCAGGGAAATCAATTATTAAATCCTCCAGAGCAAGCACCAGCAGTTGCCGTTCCACCAAAACCACTACCTCCACCACCCCCACCACTTAGAAATGGTCCACCTCCACTTCCAAGACAAGCAGGAGGACCACCTCCGTTACCACCAAAAGGACCACCACCATTACCTCCACAATATAGAGAAAAGGGTGGAGTTATATATGCTTCTACAGGAGGTTTAATTAAAGGATTAAGTTCTGATCTAGCTCAACAATTATATCCATATACTAGTAGTGAAGAAGGTAAGAAAAAATTAAAAGAATATGCTGACGCACAATTTGGAGTAAAATCATTTGAACCCAATAGTCAATCTCCTAAATATGATGCACAATATGATGCAACAACAAAGAAAATTTCTAGTAAAAATCAAGATCCAGAACTATTAAAACATGAATTGGGACATGCTTTACAAGATAAAAATAATATGTTTATGAAGACAGACGTATTAGATAGTTTGAAACCAGATATTCAAAATTTTGCTCTAGATCCAAAAGGATGGGCTCCTTTAAAAGAGGTTACTAATTCTCCTTATAGTGGTCAACAGTTAGTAGATGATAATAGAGAAGTATTTACAAATATTATACAATCTATGAAAACTAGTGAGTTTTCAAAGAATAGTTTAGCAAAAGAATTACTTAAAAAGATAATGAAAGCATATGGATTTGACAATGGTGGACCAGTTTATGCTAGTACAGGCAAATTAATTAATTTCCAACCTCGCGGCACAGATACTATTCCTGCTATGCTAACTCCTGGCGAATTCGTTGTTAATGCTAAGGCTACACGAAATAATCTTGATTTATTAAAGTCAATTAATAGTGGAGGTGGTAGTGATAGTAAGGGTTATTCCTCTGGTGGAGTAGTATATCTGAAAGATGGTGGACCAACAGCAGCATTTGAAAGACTATTAGCAATAAGTGGTAGTGAATTTAAAGGCTTAAATGATCCAGATCCGCAAGATCCAAAAGGAAGATCTTTAACAGAACAGGGACAACAAAGAAAAGAAAATGGAGAAGTAGCAAGTACCATAAGAGGCAAAGATGGAAAACTTATAACTGTTGTAGAAAAATCTGATGCACAAATAAGAAAAGAATCAAAAGAGAGAACAGAACAAAACAAAGAAAATAACAAAGAATATAATAATAAACAAAATGTAGAAGATAGAAAAAATTATCTAAAAGAAATAGTAGATAATTTACCCAAACAAAAAGCAGCAATAGAGGCTGCTAAAAAATTCAGAGAAGAATTAATATCTGTAAAATCACAATATATCAAAAGAACAGAAGAAAAACTTAAAAATACAGCTAAAGCTTTGAATATTACTCTGTTAGAGTTGATATCAAAAAATCCTGAAGCTAAAGCTGAAGCTGATTTTATTAGAGGTAAAGCATCTGTTGATGACTTACAACAATCTGGACATCAAGATCTAATAGATGCATTAGAACAGCTTGGTCAAGATATAGGATTTAAATTAAAAAACAATCCTTTTACCAATATTAATGATTTAGTTGCAGTATCTCCAGAAGAGCTTGGTGGAATAGACTTTCCTAATAAATTTAGAGAGACATATTATAATGAAGTAGGAGCAAAAGAGATTTATCAAAGAAATGCAACAATTGTTCCTGGTATTTTACCGCAGGATTTTAAATATAGCAATGGTAAAGTGCTCGGGCCTTTGAGTCTTAAACCAGAATATAAAGCTTCTGGCGGAGTAATTTATGCACAGACAGGCAAGTTGATTCCTTATGAACCAAAAGGAACAGATACTGTTCCAGCAATGTTGACACCCGGAGAATTTGTAGTAAACAGAGCTGCCACACAAAAAAATCTACCTCTATTAAAAGCCATTAATAATGGTAAAACTGAAGCTTATTCTCAGGGAGGAGTCATATATGCTAAAGGCGGCGGTTGGGCCGATATGGCAGGTGCATCTAGTAGTGTCCCAAAAGGATCACAGCCGCCAACAGAAGAAGAAAAACAAAAAATAATTATGGAGAGATCACTCGCTAAAACTCAAACTGGCTCATTAATCTTACAAATTAAAAATGAAGCTGAAACTAGTCCACAAATGTTTGATGCTTTAAAAGCAGATGCAATAAATGAGTCATTAACTGCTGAAGGATTAGCAGACAAATATTGGTCAGTATGGGGTAAACTATCAGCTGATGAAATTAAAACTAATGCTAAAAAACAATATGACATAGACACACAAAGACATAAGTATTTAACAACAATTTACAATAATTCTTTACAGGCTTATACAATTTTAAAGCGTGATCCAAAAGCTAGCAAAATAGGAGTTAATGGTAAGAGTATTTTAGATATACTTAATGGTCAAGCAAGAGCAAAAATAGAAGGCGATGCTATTGATGCTGGATGGCGAATATTATTTAAGAAACATCCCGAAATAATGTCTGGACAAGCATCACAAGCTTCTGGTAATTCAGTTGCAGGAGAGAAAAAACCAGAACAAACACCCCCACCTCCAACCACCGAACCAACTCATAAACAATACGGTGGAATGATTTATGCTAACCATGGAATGATGATTCCTTATATTCCAAGGGGAAGCGATACTGTTCCTGCTATGTTAACACCGGGCGAGTTTGTTGTTAACCGAGCATCAGCCCAGCAAAATCTTCCCTTATTACAAGCTATAAACAATAATCGATATAGTCGTGGTGGTAGCGTTAAGTATTTAGCTAATGGTGGAATGACTGATGAATCTGGTGCTGGTGGTGGTGTATCTAATAGTGGAGGCTCATCCTCACCCAATATGGATGGATTAAGCCAGTTTACGACAAAATTTGCAGAATTTATTGGCCAATTAAAAGCAATAAACTTACCACCAGTTATTAATGTTATGGGTAATCATAAAGTTGAAGTAGTATTTAATGGAGCAGAAGTGTTAAAGCAGCTCAGTGAAACAGCAATCAGTAACATGGTTGTTGCAGAAGTTGGTAGAGCTATGGGTACTCTTAGTGATCAAACAGAAGGCGCTTTAGGGAGAAAATAATGGCTGACACAACAATTTCCGGTATACTAAATATTGGTTCTGGTACAACACCAGATATAAAACTATCAAACACCTCTGGTGTCGCTAGCTCTTTTAATATTAATAAGCTAGATATTGATTTTAGCATTAAAGGAACCGGCAATGGCTTGATGTATTTTGATGCCTCAACTGGACGATTAGGTATTGGTACGGGTGTACCAGATGCTATTCTGCATGTTGTTGCTCCATGCTCTAAAGATGGTCTAATTGTTGAAAGCGTAACAAATTGTCCTACTGGGGTTACTCTATTATTAGTTCATAATCCCCAAACAACACCACTATCAGGAAGTTTACCAGCTACTATTAATTTGGCTGGTAGAGATACTAGTTATAATGAAATTGCCTATGGACAAATTATCTCTAAGATATTAGATCCTATCACTGGCTATACTAGTGGCGAAATTCTTTTTACTGTTGATAATCGCGGTACCAATACTCCCGTTTTTAGGGCTAATATTAAGAATGTAGTGTTGGGCGGTAACAATAGCGTTTCTGGTTATGCATACACTGTCGTTGGTGGTAATAATGCTGTGACCGGCGTGGGTATCACAAGTATCGGAGCATATAATAGTGGATTATCTAATAGTGGTTTAATTATTGGTAGTGTTAATACTATTAATGGTTCTAAAATTGTTGCTCTGGTTAATAATTCTAAATTTGTTGGAGCTAACAATATTGCTATGGGTGATACTGTAGCCATTACTGGCATATCCAATATTTTTATTGGTAACTCCAACTCCCTTACTGGATCAAACAATATTTTGATGGGAGATAATAATAATTTTAATGGAGATATGAGTATTGGTTTAACCCAATTATCTTCAAACACCGGATCATCAGGTATTATTTTTGGAGCCTATGCCACCAACAGTGGCAACAATAACATATACATAGGAAACTTGAATAATTTAATTGGTAATTCTAATAATGTTGTTGGGTCATTAGTTTCTGTTACTGGAGACAATAATAATATTTATGGTAGTTCTGATTCTATTCTAGGATCAAAATTAATCTCCATAGGATCAAATCAATCTTTAAATACTATGACTAGTGGTATTTTTATCGGTAATGATATGTCTCTATCTAACTCTAATAAGCTATTATTTTTAGGTATGGGTAATATTAATACAAAAGATGGTTTATCACAAAGTATTTTAATTGGTATTAATAATAATTTAACTAGTGGTACTCCAGACCAGATATTATTGATTGGTCAATCCAATATTACTGAAAATATTACTGGATCTGTTATATTAGGCAATACTAATAATATTAGTGGATCTGTTACTAATAATTTAGTTATGGGCAACACTAATGCTGTTTCATCAGCTAGTACAAATAATTTAGTTCTCGGTATATTGAACAATCAGACAGGGGTTTATATTGATTCTGTTGGAACTATAACAGGATCAGGTAAAAGACCGGCCGGAACTGTTATCAACTCTATAGTTGCTGGTATTAATAATGTTGTATATGCTGGTAATAGTCATATTGTAGTTGGTAATAAAAATGCTATATCAGGTTCAAATAGCAATACTTTAGGATCATATAACAATCTTAAAAATAGCACAAGCGCTTATAATGTTGGTAATTCTAATTCGTTAGTTGGAAGTCAATTAGGCACAGTAGGTAGCAAAATTAATCTTGTTGGTCAAGAATCAATTGTTTTCAATACTGCTGATAAAAAAATGGATGTTTTTGGTAGTGGTAATATTGTTCTTGGATATAATCAAGTTGTTAATAATGGTATCGCTGTTGGAACCTCAAATAAATTAGACGGCTTAAATAATATTGTTTATGGTCGTAATAATACTCTAGGTTACACAAGAAATACCTGTACAATGACGGATGTTGGCGGTACTGTTATTAATATTCCAACCAAAGGATTATTAGCCCAGTATTTACAGGGAGATAAAATATTAGTTTCTTTTCAGAATCCTCCATCAGTGAGTAATACTTTTACAAGAACTATCACAGCTATTGTTGAAGATACCATAGAGCCTATAACCTATATCACACTTGATACTCCAATTATTCTTGATCGTACAAATGGTTATTACTATATGAATAACGCATTTGATGATAATAATACTGCGTCTACTGTTGTTAGTGGACTTATTATGCCATACCAAAGAATGGGTGGGGCTGGTGGAGCAGAGGTGAATCCTGTTTACGGGTCTAATAATATTGTTGTCGGATCCAATAACAAATATCCTTTTAGTAGTGGTTTAATTTTAGGATATAATAATTATGTATCTGGTGTTAGAAATATAGCTATCGGCTATGGTTTGACTGGTGTTGTAGATGATACTATATATTTAGGAACTAATAATAGCAATAAGATGATTCTTGATAACTATAAGATTGTCTTTAATTCTGGTAAACTACAACAAAACCTTATTGTTAAGTCTGCTTCAGATTCTACCAGCGTTATCAATGCTAATCTTAATAATAATCGTGTTGGTATTAATACAGATAGTCCCACGTCCTCTCTTTCTGTTAGTGGACTTTTCACTACAACAGATTTCAAACTAGGTTTTTCTGCTCCTGACGCTTATGTACTAACAACTAACACTAATGGTGTTGGAACATGGCAGCTACCAGTTAGATTATCTGGTGATAATGGAGGTATGTTATTCAAGGTTACAGATAAGGGAGCTAGTGGTATTACTGAGATTGCATATAATCCTACTATCAAACAATTAGGATTTAATTTAGGTGGATATAATGAAGTTTATATTAATAGTACTGGACTATTCTTAAATGATGAAGCAGCAACATATAAAGTAAGAATCCGTGGTAGTGGTGGGGTAGATTTTGCTAGAGTATTATTTGATACCGATTATGTTAATCATAAAATTAACTTTTATAATGTTAGTGGTAACTCTGGTAATTTCCATAATATTGGTTTAAATAGTGGATTAACATTGCCAGTTAGTTTAACTGGAACTTACTTGTATGTTAATAATAATGGTAAATTATCTTCTTATGTTACCAGACCCAACACTCTTCTATTTTCTAATAGTGCTGCATATTCTACTGGAAATAGCTCTCTTCGCTGGATTAATTCACAGCAAGTTATGGCTATGGGCGCATCCGTTGATGTTACAGAAGACACCGTTCCAACAAATGGATATGATAGTTACTACAACATAATTTTAAGCTCTAATTCACAAGTAGATACGGTATTTAATAATCGTGGATTAGGTAACAGGTTTTCAGTTTTAAATTCTGGCTTAATTGAACTTAAAGGTTTCCATATTAGTCCAACTGGAGCAGTAGCTATAAATACTCCTGCTGCTAATTTATCTACCTATAATCCAAAAGCTGCTTTATATGTAAATGGTAAAGCATGGGTAACAGAATTGAAGGTGGGAAATGATACTGCTCCATCAGGATATTATTTAAGAACTGATGCTTCTGGAAATATTCGTTTTAGCAATCTTGATATTAATAATCAGTTCACAGCATACTCTACTGATATTATCGGCAATAGTTACCCCCTCAATGTCGTCTCTACTGCACAAGGAGCAGATGGTTCATTTATTACTAATTTTGGTTTTACCAAAAGAAATTCTAATGGAAGTCAATTTACTGATAAAGACGATGGTGCATATGTTGCGTATAATGGTTATGCCTGGGTTACTGCTAGCGGCCTTAAAGCATATCAAACCCAAGTAGAAACAAGTAATCCACAAAGTTGTCCTGGTATAGCTTTTGGTTACAAACCTTCAGTAACCAGCACATATAATAGTCACTCATTTGCGGGTGGTTCATTTAACCATAATGATGTTAACAGAGTATATGATGGATCATCTCAATATGTTCAGTATTATCTAAGAACTCGCACAACAGGACCAAATGGTGTTGGTAATCCATTAGTTACTAATTGGTCAAAAAGTAGCGTTATATCGGATGAAACTTCAAATAATTGTATTAATTTTAATGATTTTTATAGTTTAAGCTCTGCTCAATATGATAGAGTTTGGGGTTATAAAATTAGTGTTTCAGTATTGTGGCAGTCTGGTGTACAAGGTGGTCCACAGGGTCCTAGAAAATTTGCTGGAACATATGAAATTGAGGGTGGCGTATATAGATCAGCGGCTGGTACTGAGTTTTATAAATTTGGTAATGAAAATGTTAGATACTATGGAGATACTATGCCAAGTGTGATGAGCTTATCTACAGAAATAAGAAATACTAGTAGTATCCCAAGACTTAGTATAGTTGCTAGTGGTGGTGGTGGATGGACTGCTCTATGGTCAGCTACTGCTAGAGTTAATCAGCTTAATCATCCTGGAGCTAATCCTCTATACGGATCAGTTTAGTTTTAAGTTTGTTTAGGGAAAGGACATTTATTATTATGGCTACGTCAGCATTTGTTAAATATGGATCTTTTAGTTTTCAAGGAGCAAGTGGATATCCAGTTCCGTCTGTTTCTATTTCTAAAGAATATCAAAGAAATGGAGCGGGAAGAACTATTGGAGCAACCACTTCTGTTACTTTAGAAGGACAATTATTTACGGGTAGTGGTAATAGTGGATTGCCACAACTGCTAACATTAGAAAGTGGTTTGAGATCCGTATTTGTCGATGGCGGTACATTAACAGTTGGTTGTGGGTCAACTCTTAGTATATTTTCTGGAGGTAAAGTATCCCAATATTCTGCTAATAAAACAGATAATAATTGGACAACTACTATTGACTATAGTATTGGTTTACAATTTGAAGATAGTGTTGTTACAGGTATTAGTCCAGCATTTTATGTTAATAGCACTCAAGACGAATGGAGTATTGAAACTTTAGATGAAACAGCATTTGCTAAGGGGCCGTTTAGTTTAGGTAATTATTTGCCAGGATATGGAAATCCTGCTCTTTCTTTTAACCAAGGACAACATTATCCTTTTTATCGAATTACTCGTACTCTTGGAGCAGTAGGCAAGTACATACCTAATAGTGGTGGAGGATCTTCATTTAGTGCTGTGCAAAATGCTAAAGGATGGGTAAATTATCAACTTGGAGAACCTCCAACATATAGTGGTGTTGTTGGATTGAAGCTATATAATTTTGTTAGAAGTTTAAATGTTAGCGAAGTTGAAGGATCTTTTAGAATAACAGATAATTGGATAGGAGTACCTAGTGGAGTAACATTACCATATATAGAAACTTTTAATATTGATAGCTCATTAGACTCAGAATTATTAAGAACTGTAACAGTACAGGGTACAATAAAAGGTTTAGAGTTAATGAATAGTGGAAATATATACAATAGTAGTATGCTTCCATATCTTAGTGGATCTTTAACTGGTACATTAAATCAATTATATAACGATAATACTCATGCAAATGGAACTAATGGTACCAAATTTGTTAACGCATTAAGTGGATATGCTGAAATAAAATCTGGTTTAATTAATAGAATAAGTAGCGCTTTTGCTACTGGTACTTTGATGACTCTGGGTTATTCAACTTCCGTTAGCAGCGGACTTGCTCCAATAAACCCTGTTCCTATGAGCATAACAGAAGGAATGAATCCTGCGGAAGGAACAATAACATATAGTTGGGTTTTTAACAATAGACCAAGACCCTTGGTTAGTGGAGCTATTAGCGAAACACTAAGTATTGATGATCGTCATGCTACTCCTATGATTGCTTCTATTTTCGTATTAGGACGTAAATTAGGTCCTATTTTGCAAGATTTGGGAACTTTTAGTTCATCATCTAGAACTGTTAATTTTGAAGTAGTGCTTCCTAAACCTAGTAGTTTAGTAGATCTTTTATTCCCAGGTGACCACTATACTACTATAACAGGTGTAGTAGAAAGATTTAATCCTGCCAGTTTTACAATTGGATATGCTAATACGGCAGGTATCAAATCGTATGTAACGGCTAATACTAGTAATTGGAATCCAAAAGAAGGACGAATCAGTACTAGTAAAACTTGGGAATGGGTAAGATGCATAGAACAATAATTTAGTTTTAAGAATACAAGGATATCAAATGCCTCCACAGAATCCGTTTACATGTCCTGGATCATATGAAGAAGTAGGGCCATATAATCAGACATTATTTTTAGGATGTAGCTTAACTAGTTTTAATATGAATCTAGGATGGGGTGCCGATGCTAGTTCAATAACAATTAACTTAGTATCAGACCCTGCATATCACCCGGCCTCAACAAAATATGGTCCACTTAACACTCTGGTAGCTAATACTAATTCTAATACTAACCGAGGATCCACAGCGCTAAGAAGAAACACAGATGGTTCATTTAGTGATGCTGATCCTGGTAGAAATTTATTCAAAACTATAAGTCCACAAATAGCAGATCAAAATCAATATAATGATCTTGGAAAAGTTTACTGGGATAATGCTAATAATGTGAAAAAAAACTGGACTGATCCAGATCCAGGATTTTTAGGACTACCTAAATATGATCCAGATAGTAGCTTGGTTCGTGATGCTTATGACATTATTGGTGCTCCAGCTTTTTTTAAGTTTTCACCCGGAATATCTTTTGGAGGAATGATTTCCGATTGGAAAGCTAATGGTGGTCAAGGCGGTAGTGGCTTATTTGAAGTTACACTAAAAAGTTATGCTAGTTTACTAGCTGGGTCTTGGTTAATTATTGATGACTACATGGGATCAATATCAACTGAAATTAATGATGACATAGCTGTTCCATCAAATACTACTGGTGTTTATACATCAGATATTGTTAAGGGCAATATGCCAAATGTATTTAATATTTTTGGATATTTAGAAAACAAAGGCTTTGGATATGCTGGGAAAACAGATAGTGGAGTTTCAGCTTTACAAATTTATTATGCGTTACAAGACTTAGCGGGAGGCATAAGTAACCCATTTTCTCCGTATGGAGCAATTATTGCTAAACATCCATTAACTATGAGTGGAGTTCCTGTTGATGTTAGTAGTCAACAAATATTCAGCACAAATGCTACTCCTCACCAAACTATGACTCTGCAAGAATGTGGTTTATGTCCTAATATTTTAGCAACAGATAGTGTTAGAAGAACAAAATTAAAATTAGACTTAAGTGAATTACCGATACCTCCTAATGACTTATTTTTAAATACTGGTCCAACTATTAGTATACTTGATTTTATAAGCAAAATATGCAATGGTTCTGGTTTTGACTTTTATGTGGATTTTCGACTTCCAGATAGTAATTATCCTAATGAAGTCGGTAATTTTTCTGGAGTTATTGTCATTCGTACAGTAAGTAAAAGAAATCAACCACCTAGAGAAATTATTAAAAAAATAGTAGCTAATTTAGTTGGTGCTGGAGCAAAAGTGAGTTCTTATACATATGGACAAGAATATAATGATAAAGAAATTAGATCCATGTATATTGGAAGTAAACAGCAAAGATTATTACAAGTTAAATCTGTACATATATCTTCTAAACAGAGTAGTTTAGTTTTTGATCCATACTATAATAATGGTGTTGGTCATTTTATGGATTTTGGTGGCACCACTAGTGCTGGTACTAATTATGAAAATTATTTTAGAATACCAGATGCTGGTAGCACTAGATATACTCAAACCTCTACAGATGGCGGATCAGCAGTTGGTCAAATTAATGATTGGGACGTATTTCAGACTATAGATACTTTTGGAACCTCTTTGAATATTTATAGAGGAAATTATTTTCCTACAGAAGAACAAGATCCAGCTTCTCGTTACAGAGGTAATCCTAATCCTGCTTTTGCAAATAATGAAAGCTATCCTTTATACAATGATTTAATTAGTCCATATTTTGGTTACCATGGTCAAGATACTACCACAACCACAGTACCATCAGCTATTGACTGGCATGAACCGAGAAAAGTATATTTAGACCGTAAGACAGGTCAGTTACAAATTGTTTTTAGAAATAATGATATTACATCTTTATTAACTAAATCTTTTGGCTCTAGTGGTGAGTTTGTAGTTTTAGAAAATGAAATTAGATCAGCTGGTGGTGGATTTGAAGCTTGGTTTTCTTATTGTTTTGACAACATATTTAATACAGACATTGCAGATTTAATATATTCAGCTTTTTGTGCTCAATATCCTACTTTTGGTAATAGAAGAGATTTTTTAGCTGGTTTAAATATTATTAATTGGGATGCAGTTAATAAAAGTACAGTTACTCAGACTAAAGAACCAAGAGCATATACTATTAGTATTGAAAATTCTCAGCCATACGTTCAATCATTATATGCAGATTTAAAAAAGATACATGATTTTTTTGCAAATATTTGTAATACTTACTATGGTAAGAAATTTATGGTGAAAACACCTAAAATGAGATGGTATCAAACGTCTCCTTTTAGTAATAGTGATGGGGAGACATCAGTTAGTTATGGAGGTTTTGCTTATTCAACTAGTAGTAGATTTTATACCGATTGGGAAATAGCTACTGATGGGGCCTGGGAAGAAGAAGGTAACTTTATAGATGATACAATAGTTGTTGGTTCCTCGCAAGCTTCTTTATTTTCAGACGATGACAATAAAATACAGCCTATTTTAGGATTTAATGCTAATGGAGATTTTGCTTCTAGAGATTTTTGGTCTCAAACTTATCTTGCTACTAGGAATGATCCCAATTCACTAACTGCTCTAATGTTAGCTATGTCTCATTCTTTTGGTTCTGTTGTAGACAGAAGTGAATATTTTTATTTTCCTTTAGATCACAGTATGCAACCTGATCAATATTTGTATGTGCCATACCAAAATCCAACAATATCTAATCTTGGATTAGAAAATGTTACTAACACTTTGGTTGGAGCAACCCTGGCTCCTACTACTCCTCATGGAGAACCAATTCCATCAGGCTGGCAATTTAAAATGTATGTCAAGTCTGAAGTTGAACCAAAAGTAATTTTCTTAAAAGACATTGACGATCTTTATCGTCCTAGAGCTATTTTATCTTTACCAGATCCTTTATATTTAGGAGGAGGAAAATCTGATGCACAGGATTCTTTATCCTATGTTCAATTGCATGATGCTTTAATCATAATGAACAGAGGATCTGCTCAACCCCCAAATAATAGATCTCGCACAAATAATTCATTAAAAGCTACTTCTAATCCTATGAATTGGAAAGCTATTCTTTGTGCTTGGGGATTTTCTAGTACAATGAAATTAATTGGTGGTAATCACGGTATATCTATTAATAATTCAGCAGAGAATGTTGTTATTGCTAAAAAAGCAACGTGTCCTGAGTTTGCGGCAGTTCCAGTTAAATACAATAGATATACTTATGGTCCCTGGATTAATCATCCAGGTTTACAAGGTGTTTCTTCATTAATATTTATCCCACCAGATGCAGACAACCCATACAATCAGGATGCTTTGAATAATTTAGTAAATAATTTGGTTGGTGGAGTTAAAGTAAATGTTCAGGATGATTTAGTTCCTTGGAATTATGGAGGAACGAATGCTTTAGATGCTGTTGTCATGAATATAATTAAAGATGATATAAACTACCAACAAGTTACTGAACAAGGTAGTATTAGCGCTGTGGGTTTGCTTTTAAAAGATCCTAACGGTAAGTCATATAGTATAGGAAGTGTACTAAAATTAACTGCTGAAGATACAGCAGGACCAATAGTAACTAATTTTAATGTTAGTCTTAATAATGCTGGTATTACTTCCTCTTATAATATGAGAACATATGTTAAAAAAATAGGGTTTTTTAATAAAGAAAATTCTGATAGAATTCGTGATACTAATTTAGAATTTATGAAAAGACGAAGAGACACTAATAATAGCATAAATAGTGCTCTAAATAAAATTAAATCAAATATTTTCCCCAAGTCTAATAATGGTTTACTTGGTGGTGCAGACACTCCTAAGCCATTAAGATGGAGTCCGTTCGAGATTTTAGCTGGCGCCGCATATCCTCAGTTAAATTTCCAAAGTTCTATTGGAGATATTTATGCTGATCTAGGATTTTCTCCATCATGGTCAAAATTTCCATATTCTAAAAATACAAGCTATAATACTAAAGACATGTTAAGATACTTAACCAATGTCTCTGTTCAAGATATTCAAGAACTACCAAGAGAATTAAAAGATGATTATAGTCAAAAATCATTCATGAGTTTAGATGGTTTATTATCTCCTATTTCTTTTTATCCAACACTATATGGTTCTACTTATAATATTACAAAATATCCTAGAGATAACTGCGCATTTTGTAAAGGTAGTGGCAATTATACTTGGGAAAAATTTGACATACCTAGAGATTCAGGATCTCAACCATCAGGCTTTGCAGGACTAATACAATTAAAGTCTAGCCAGACTGATGTTTGTCCATTTTGTGAAACTATTGATAATAAAGAAAAAAGAGCTTACAAGAGTTCTTCTCCAAAACAAACAAATCCTCCATATATTTTAGCTAGTGGAGATGATTTAACTATTATTTCTAAAAATGCCAATACTGGACAACCTTCTGGTGAAACCAATCAAAATACTATTATTAATTATTCCACATTAAATCCTGTATTATTAGCTACTGGAGAATTTAGTTGTTTTCAAAATAGACAATCTGGAGATCTTACTGGACATAGTATCGACTTGGTTGGTTTGGGTATGACAGTCCCCGAGACAGGAAATTCTTTAAAATTTGCTTATTCATCAACAATAGAGAAAAACTTTCTTGACTATGATCAAAATTATATTGATCATTGTGCAGCTAAATCTATTCCTGGTCCAACGGGCGCATCTGGTTGTCCTGCTAATAATGCAAGATTTTTTGGATTAAGAGGACCATTGATGGTTCATGCTTGGGGATATGATTTAGAAGGATTTCCAGTTCCTAACTCTTCTGGTGAACCAAAATTAGATACTAATGGAGAAATTGTTAAAGATACTAGTGGTAATATTATATACAAAAACCAAACTCAAAAACCTGATCAAACCTGGACAGAACCATACAAAGAAAATTCTTTTTATAAAGGTTGGGGGCAATTACCAGGAACATGGCCAGTTGGTCCTGTTGATCTTAGATGGGATGACGTTGCTGGAGTTTGGGTTGCTGGAGGCAATGGATATAAACCAATTTGGGTAGTTATAGAAACAGATTTAGTAGGTAATCAACCATCTCGTGGTGAGATAGTAGACGATTCTTATAGTAATCAGCCATTAGCTAGTGGATTACGTCGTTTAGTATTTGTAAAAGATCCACTAGGAGTTAATGGTGCTCCTAGAGGAGCTCATGTTTACTGTAACTATAATGGCCAGAATGGATTTTATGAACCAATCTTTAATAAACCATCTATGACTTCCGGTATTATTAGAGGAGCAAATTCTGTAGATATGTATAATCTATATCGTAATACTTCTGGAACTTATCTAACAACTTTCTCTAATCCTTTAGATTTTAATGTTAATGTTGGAGATGCAGGACTATTTACCTTTATGGGTAGCGGATGGGTTTTACAATCTTATAGGTGTTAATATCAAATGAGCTGTTGTACGCTATTTAATAGGTCCTTATTTACCGAAGCTACCTTAACTGGACTTAGTGTTGAGGTAGATATGTCCAGACTTAGAAATCTAGTTCCTGCGTTTAGTTCTGGTACTAGTGGCCTATGGAGACCTATTGTTGTTAGTGGAAATATTTCAAATCATAAGTATGTTGACTTACTCACTCAGCCTCAGACGGTTTTACTTCAAGCTTTTGATCCATTTAACTGTTCATCAGCAATTAATTATGTTGGAAACTATAATGATTTGGAAAAACCTATATTTGGTTTAGATTGTAACTATTGTACTCCTTTGTCTCCTATTACGACTATCTGTTGTACCGGATCAGGATCTTGTGATAATAGAATGTTTAAAGATGATTATCTTCCTAAAATACCATTACTAAATCAAAAATATTTAACTGAATTTTATGATTGGAAATATCAAGATCAATTTCCAGCAGTAACTAACAAGCCATTAGGCTTTGAAAATTTCATCAAATTATCTGAGTTAAGAAATTTTACTATTACTAGTGATAATACAACTGAAGCAAAAATGATGATCGATTGGTCTTTGAAAGAAAGAATGGGAGAAATACCATATGATAAAGAAACTTCTCAATACGATAATATAGATGATCATAATAAAGCGTATGCTAAGTTTTTACAAGTTGGTAAAACTTGTGGCAATTTTATACTTACTCACGTTAATCCTGATTCATCTGGATATAATCCCGAATATTCCATATTTGATGGACTAATAGGGCCTACTGGAGATAATATTCCTTGGCCAAATTGGAGAGATGTATTACCAACACCAGATGAATTTTCTGTAATACCACATGGTTTTAACAATAAAACTTATGACAATATATTTGTTAAACATACTAAACTTGGGTCTCATTGGAAGTGGAATTATAGTTCTGGAGTATTAGGCTGGTATAGATACTATCAAACCGGGATAATAAATGATCCTCGACCAATATCTGGCGTTGATCTTTATATTTCTCCCGGAGACGTATTCTATGCTACTAATGACGGCCCAGAATATCCTCCTTATAGCGGAGATAGAGGAGGAACTACTAAGTTCTGTCCTTCTGGTCTAAAACTAATTCAAAATAATGGTGTTGTAGGAGTTATTCCTAGTGGTTCTAAGTTTACTTATATTTCTAGTAATCTATATGATCGATTCTATAGTATTTATACAGCACTGGACTACATTAATGAAGAAGATCATGAAAGAAATTCTAGTATTAGTATTCTAAACCCTATACAAATATTCGAGCTATCTGCATTATTATGTACATCTCCAGAATATGATCAAATTACAATAGATCTATTAAAAAGAAATTTAGACCAAACCTATGTACTTAATGAATACAAGCAATTATCTGGATTTAATGCTGACATGTCTACTAGTCCAATTAATTCGCTTAGTAAATTAGACTATATAAAAACTACAGGAGACCTGATAACTGCACTAGCTAATAAATATGGTGCATATATCTGGTTTCCACCTCAATCCACAACCACACTAGAATTTACTAAAAATATTGATGCCGCATGTTATGTGGATTTGGATTTTGATATGACTGTTAAATTATCAGATACCTATAGACTTTCTAGTGCTAGTTTGAAAGGGATGAAAGATTGTTCTGATCCTGGTCTTAGAAAAAATTTCGATTATTCTCAGTCTTTAGAATTGGCTAATCTAAAACTAGAGACAAAAAGAGACACTAGAACAAGATATTCCCAGACTTGTATAAGTGGGGTGGTAGAAACTGATAAGGCTGCAAAAATGGCCGGAGTTTATTTCAATGATAATCTTATCAAAGAAATGGTTTATTCTACTGGTTTGAAACATTATTATGCTAAATATCCAAAAGCTGAACTAGATAGAAGATATAGCGCTACTGCTATTAATCCAAGAATTGATAAAGCAGCTTTTCATCATCAAGGAGGAGTATACTACGATAGTAAAATTTTTGGAGTAGATAATAGTACTGTGTTTGTTAATAACGTATCATTACAATTCATTAATAATCCAAGAGCAAAAATTACATTTACTACTAAAGATGCTGGTATTAAACTTTATAGCTTAAAAATAGAAAAACTAAGAGGATCGAACGAAGACACGTATGAATGTAGAGCTTTTCCTAATCAAAATACTTGTGGTTGTCTTGGTTTGTCTACTTTCACAGAATATCCTTATATTTGCAACCAAAACTCTTTCATTTTTAGTAATGATCCATTAAGATTTACTCCTGGATTATCTACCTCAAATAGTCCGAGATTAAAATCATACGGCGGGTACTCATCTAATTATATTACTGGAATATTAGGTAGTGAGACAATACCAAATCATCCAGCAACAGGCACTATTTTAAATGCTGTTAATAAAAAAATTGATCCAGAAATGCCTTATGGATGTCAAAAATCTATTCAGCTTAGTCTACCTAATTATGTATATAGCTCATGGGCTTTTTCTTTGCCTAGCTATGATACTATTCATGCAGATATTTGGGCAGAAGTATTAGAGAATGTTGATCTTTTTAGAACCACACTTTCTTTTACTTCTGTCGATGGCGAACTTGAATCTATTCCTAATGCAGGATATCAAAGATTTGCTAGTAAAGTAGATATTAATAACACAGTAGTATACGATAAACAGAAAAAAATAGTTGTAGAAAAAGGAAATACAGCATCTGAGATTACAGCACAGATTACTAATCCTTATCTAGAGGCGATACTCGGAGGTAACCAATATGTATTATATCCTCCAAATGGTAATTCGTGTCTTGCTAGTAATATAATAGGAGGAGACGAAAATATTCTGGTTCCTATTAAATTTACTAGAATTCCAAGAAAACAAATCATTAATTTTGCTATTCCGTCTACTACCGGAATGGGAACTCTAAAAAGAGGATTTTTTCATCCTAATAGTGGTCTTACATATAAAACTGACTTATCTATTAATGGAGAACAAACTATTAGAAATAGTCCGATAGAATATTTGAAACAATCTCCATATATTTCTTATGATAAAGAACTTTTTAATTCTGGTTCCCCGTATAATTCTGGCTCTATATTAATAGGAAATTTTACAGATGATGTGAAAAAGATACTTGCTCAAATTAATGGATTTGAATCACACAAAAAACCGAGGCTGTACCTGAAATTAGAAGATAGGTGGTATGAGTATAATACTGACGATGTTTTTGGATTTAAAAAAGACAATAATACATATATTGGAGAACCATATTTATTTAAATATTCTAGTCAAGATTCTTTCGAAATGGTTGATGGTCCAATAATACCAGTATCACCAAAAGGACATATAAATTTCAGCTTTATGTATAATTTTATTCCTAGTGGAAATCAAATTACACACTATTCAGAAAAAAAATACCCCTTTTTCCATACGGACTTTATTAAAAATGAAGATGATCTTAGAACAGCAAAACTTGATGGGGTAAGATTATATTTTATTTTAGGAGAAAATGATTCGGCACTAGTGACGTTGCATGATTCTATTGATCAGCTAACAACAGATGAGCAAGATAAAATTACTGCTACTTATCCAGAATTAATATTAGTTAATGGAGAAAGATGGAAATATAGAGGAAATGGAGCAAAAAATAACCGCAATTCTTATTCTTTGGTAGATTATAATCGTTTATATACTAATTTTAGTGATTTACACATAGGTTATAACGAAAGAAATAGACAAGGATATATTTTTGATACTAAAAAGAAATGTAATCAAACTGTTAAAATTTATAACAAAGAAAATCTATCAGAAAATTATGATGCTAAAATTATTGAAAAAAGCTTATATCATGTGACTATAGATAAGAGCAAGAATAAAATTAAAAGAAGCAATAGCCTTATTAATGAGTATAGAAATTTTTATACAGAAATAAAGTTTGATCAAGATATAAGATATAAGCAGTCCTATATTGATTTTAGTTTATTGAATTTAGATTCATCCAACCAAGAGGGGGCGGACTCATTTTTTCTTTATCAAAGCCAACCCACACTAGCTAGAGAGAATGATACATTATTAGTTAATGGGAATTATTTAACCAAGTGGTCTGATATTTTTAGTTTTGATGGTAAATTAACTAATGATTTATCTCAATATTTTTATGGTTCCGATTACTTAAATGTCATATATCCATCTAGTTTGTATAATAATAATTTTTTTAAGATTATCATTAATAATACCGATTATAAAATACATAGATATAATATTAATTTAAATAATAATAACTTATTTATTACTCACTCCGGATTAGCAAATTTTACAATACATCAACCATATAATATTGGTTTAGATATTTTAACTAATGGATCAATAGAAGATTATCAAAATTATCTATCTTTTATAGATATCAATATTCCTCAGTCAGGTGATAATGTTACAAATGACTTTAGAGAAAAAATCCAACCTCATTTACAACAAATGATTGATGCCAATAAAATACCTTTAGGATCTATTAAAATTAGTGGTATTCTAGCAAATTTAGGATCTGCACATCCTTATGAAAATGATTTTATTTCTCCTACTGCTAATTTGTTTTGGGTAAATTTGAGAGCTGGTAAGCTCTTAGAGTCTGCTTTAACAATCAATTCAAATAAAACTTTTTATACTAATACGCTAAGAGTAGATAGTTCTCCTTTTCAATTACGAGAAATTAATTCTACAAGAAGAGTAAATTCAAATGGTTGTTATAGAGTCTTTGATCCATTAGTTCCCACTGATCAACAAACATTTGCAGATAACGTTTTGGAATTTGATCATTTCAAACAAGTTCCATATACGGGAGGTGTTTTTTCTAGGTTTCCAGTATACTGTGATACAGACAATCTTCCACCAGGAGCATGTTCAAGTTTAGCGTGTGGGATGAATACTGCTGGATATATCTCATACAGCGGAACATATGATATAGAAATTAACAAAACAAAAGAATTAACTGATGAAAATAATGATATCCCTTATATTCTATCATATGATGCTGGTTTTTATAATCCAATAGGAAATAAATCTTTAAAATATATTCAAAGATTAGAGCTTACCCCAGATAATACTTTGTATCCAGCTTCCAATTGTAATACTAATGTATCTCCTAGGCCAATAAATAACAGAATTTCTGTATTAAATGAAGAATATCAATCATTAATGAATGATAGTATAGTAGATGATCATACAGCATTAGTTCAAAATACCGACATATTAGCTAACGAAATGTTTTTTAGGCTAATGTATGGAGAAAAACAAAAGATTAATCTAAATACTATAGACAATGTTAATAATTCAGTTTCTTTTACAGATCTTATTAAGTATAATTATCCCAAGATAGAAGCAAAAGATGTATACAAAAATATTCCTTATGATTTAGATACCTCAGCAGATACTAGTAATCGTAAAATATCTGGGTCATTATCAATAAGAGGCATCTTGAAAGTAGGAGATTCTATCACAGCAGAGGTTGCTGGTAAGACTATTGATATTTCTATTGTTAGAGAAAATGGTAAAATAATCGCTTTAGCCACAGTAGATGGGAAAAGTATATCAGGAGTAATATATACTGAATCTGCTATTACTAATAATTTAATTGTTAGTGATAGACAACTTGCTAATTACACTTTGCTAAAAAAATGCGAAGAGCTAGAAAGAAGAAATCTTGGATTTTATCACGCCTTTACCTCTGGAAAAATTTATGGAGATGTTGATTGTGATGGCAATCAGCTCACTTATCCATATTGGCCTATTCTAGATAGAGAAGCATGGCTAGCAATAGCCCAAGCTGAAAGAGATGCCCAAGCAGCTAGAAATGCTGGAAATAATGATCTTGCAGATTTATTATCTCAATCCGCTCAAGATCAATATAAGCCATATGCTTGTCCATATCCATCGGATTTAGCTGGTCAATATTATTGGACTTATAATTTTTACAATTGCAGTCCAAACTTTCTTGATTCTCAAGGAAGAAAAATTCCAAGTTCTCCTTTTCCTCGTGGAGCAGGAGGTTGTGCTAACACATCAAGTGCAGGAGGACCACCAGGTTGGGGATGTACAAATTGGGGAGTTGGTCTTGGTATAGATAGCTTAAATCCAAATGTATTTACAGTTTTAAGTAGCACAAGTAGAACAATAAAACTAGGAGGAGTCGCTAGGGGTATTTTTGGTCTAGTAAAAGATTGTTTTGTTATGGGAGGTAGCATTAATCTTACCAGAAATAATGGTGGAGATATTGAAGATAAAATAGGAGGATCCGCTATCGCTCATCCATATGCAATACCAAGTAAAGTAACAAGCACAGGTCCTCGTTGTGGAAGTTGTAAAACATTAGACTATAAAGATCCTTTAACTGGATTTGATTATTATGATCCAATAAGGAAAACATCAATTCCTCCTTCTGATGGAAACCTTGAAAATAATTGTGAGTGTGCAGATTGGGATTACGGTTATTGTAGAAATTCTAATAATAGTAGTTGTTTATGTAGCACAGAGTCTTATGAATATGATGAATTTGATTACAGCTTTGAATACTGTAGATATAATATTTCTTTAAAAGCTCATAAACGAAAAATAAAATATAATCCTAATGGAATAGTAGTTACTAAGAGTGCAGCCTGCAACGGTACAGAGCCAGGGAGAACCTTCCCTGGATCTTCTGATAGAGGAGGAGAAGTAGAAGAAGAATTTAGCTTTTTAGAAAGCTCTGCCGGAGCACCTGCTATATATTATGTACATACTGGAGAAACTACTTCAACATATCCAAACTACGAAGCAAAGTGTCCAGAAGAGCTATGTTCTATTGAATACGATAATAATACCTTGACTATTATCATGCCTAATGGATCTAATTTATGTATTAATAATACAATTAGAAATACTTGTCCAATCATAAATATTACTGTTCCAAATGATACCTATACCGTATCAGATTCTATTTCAAGCAGTTGTGATAACTGTGGGGTTGAACCCAATAAAATTGCAATGGTTGATCAAAAACAAAACTGGGAAATTGTTACAGAAACTCGTACTTGTATTTTAGGTTCTATTTTAAGCGGAGGAAACCCAAATGAGAATGGTCCTCTAGAATTGGGTTGTCAAACAATTGGTTGCGGATATTGTAATGGTTGTTGTAGCGATCAGTGTTGTAATAGTGATTATACTAGCTGTGGCCAAGGACTTGCTCTTAAAGAAGCTCCAGATTCTTTCCCTTGGAGTATTTGTATAACATATACCGAACCATCTGTTTGTGTTGGAGGCAATGATCGTTATCCCCATAGCGTTGTGGGAGGTTGCGATGTTCCGATAGTTTATCCCATTGTTACCTCTAACTCCAACGCTAATCGAAGATATGTTGATATATGGAAAGAACAAATGAAACAAGTAAGGCTCAATACTGCCCCATGTTTTAATAATATAACTACAATAGATGTTGATGATATAGTAGAAGGTGTTGTCCCCGGATCTTGTGGAGAGGTTACATTTACTCCTGTGGTTTATAATGGAATGAAATACAAAGCAACCTTGGGAGATCCAGTAGTAAGCTCTAATTCTGTAACATTCACAGTAGCTTCTTATACTTATCAATATCGTAGACCAAAAACTATACAGGATATTTTTAAAGGAGATCAATTAATAGAAAAATGTAGTGCTGTTGTTGGTTCGTGTCCTCCATCAGCCACTATCAATAAAACAGAAAGAGTGAAAACTTTTGATTGCGAGAATATTCCAAGATGTTATGATACTCAAGTACCAAAATGTGATGATAATAATTATTGTTGTAGAATAGGGAAAAATTCAATATCATGAATAATAAAACAGCTTATTGTGATTTAGAGCTTTTAGATAGCACATTCAATAATAAACCACTTTATAAATGTAAATATTGTGATCTAACAGTCGCTTTAGAAGATCCAGAAACTAAAATAATGTGTTTTAAAAAGATAGAAGACATAGCACATAAAATACATCAAAATCATACTGGTAATTTTGACTCAAAACCACCCATACATCTTTCTAGCACACAAAATATAAGTGACGTAGTATTAGAAGAGACTAAAAAAGACGCAATAAAACGAGCTGAGAATCCTCCTTCGGAAGCTGGAAATAAGTTATGTTCAGCAGAAGAAATAGAAGGAAGATTAGCTATCTGTAATACTTGCGAATATTTTAAAGAAAACTCTTGCCTATTGTGTGGCTGTACTGTTATAAGAGAAGCAAACTACAAGAATAAACTGGCTTATAAAAATCAAAAATGTCCTGCTGATAAGTGGGGGCCAATTATTACTTTTGAAACCTAATAAATCTTGCTACCTCAACCATAGGTCTACCATAAACAGCTTCTGTATTTATTACTTTTGTTTCACCATCAACTTTTATTATTACAACAACTGGGACTGACCTAGCTCCAGACCAATTTCTAAAATTATGAAGAGATACGACAAATTCTCCATAAGGAGAATATCCAGCTGGCCAAAAAATATTCTCTACAGGCTTATTGTTTAGTTTATATGAATTAGCGTTCATATCTACATCCAAAATGCCACCACAAGCACCAAACCTATTTGTCCAAGAAATGTAAGAATTTTGTTTGAATGACCTAAAATGAACATGAACATCTATATCATCAACAGTATTCCATCCTATAGATACTTGAACATCCCCAGTCTTCGCTCCTGCCTCATTTAATCTACGACCAATTTCAAGAGCCTCCCCTCTTTCTCCAAAGCCATTATTTAAACCATTAGACCCCGAAGTGGGTATACTTTTAATAAGCTCTCCCAGCGTCCCATCAGCTTCATTTTGACTATTATTAGAGGAATGAACCTGTGATGCTGAAGACTCTTTAACTATCTGAGTAGATAAATCACTTATTGATATATCTGATATTAAATTATCAGTATTATTTTCTGATAATTCCTGAATGAATAGTTGTGGTTCAATTTCTTCTGTGTATGGACTATTTGAAGCTGTAGCTTCTTCTAATAATTCACTTTCATCAAAACCTGATTCAGAAGATTCTTGATCAAAGTTTATTTCTACAGGATCTTCCATAGAAACATCAGAAGACTCCCCACTTGAAAAAGATAACTCTAAACTAATTTTCTTAGGAAGAGTTGAAGACACTGATAAACAAAGAACTAATAATATAGAAGTATGCCATATTATACTATGAAGCATACCAATCCTATATAAATAGTTAACTATTCTATCTAAGAGACTAGGATAATTGTTTAGCTCTTTTCGCCCTGATTCTTTTGCCATTTGTGCCAACCATTATTTGGTAACCAATTGTTTTCGTCATCTTTACGCTTAGGAAATAAAGTACCACCCTTTTTGTGCTGACCAAAGGACAATACCGCCCCACAATCCATACATCTTAATTCGTAATAATCGTTACCTTCGACATTACGAACTATAAACTTCAAATTAGTACTCTTACAAAGCCCACACTTATCTTCTGAAAAAATTTCCTGAATTAAGGCTAATTCTTTAAAAATTTCCTTTTGTCCAGCAGCTTCTAATTCAAAAGATAGTTTGTCATTGGCTGTATAAGTTACTTTCATAATATCACTTCCAGTTTGGTAAATACCCTGTTAATTCTTCTGTAATTTTACTCATATCTTGCTGATACGAAGTCAAGTGCTTTATCACACCTACTGCGTCCTCATGTGAGATATTATATATGTTCTCCTCAGCAATTGCAAGCGATTTTATTAAATTACTGACATTAACATTTAGTCTTTGAGCAATCACATCTATAAAGTTAATTTGATTAACACTTATCTTAGATACTGAATTTTCATCTGGATGATCTTCAATATCTTTTGCAATTTCTTCAGCAGCCACAACTTTTCTTAGTTTCAGACCCCTTCTTAATGCACGACCTTCTGCTCTTGTTTCTGCCACAGCAGTAGGATGGTTACGATAGATCTTATCACAATTGCCCCAATAAACGTCAGCAGCGCCTGTAACAGCCCTGTATTTAACGTCATCTTGTGAGGAAGAATCACTTTTTAATACATAGCGAATGGTGTGGGTAGCAGTTGCTCTTTTTTCATTTTCTGGTGTGGGTGCTTGAACAATTTCTGTAATAGCCTCAATAACATCACAATTTAAAGCTACTTCAAATACTCTCCTTAGACCATCGGTGGTAGGATTACCAGAGATTTTTTCATCATCTGATAATAATCCTAAAACATAATCCGTCCATCCTAAATCATTAGGTGTAACTTTTGCCGGTGTTGATTCTGTTGACTCCACAGCTATTTCTGCAACTTTCTTTTCCTTAGCCATCATTCATCCTCTATTTCTAATACGGTTCCTGAACTATATTTGTTATTTTTAAGACAGTCTATTAATCTAGAATAAATCAAATTTGCTCTAGCTGTAGAAAAGTCTTTTTGTTGTTTGATCCTAATTAATCCTAATCCCTTACCTATAAGAAGACCATTCTTCTTTTCATCATATTTCTGATTTTTCTTAAATGTTTCTTCTCCCCATATGGGAGAGAAGTGAGACGGACCATCAACTTCAATCGCTAAGTTCATTGTAGGTAGAAAGAGGTCCACTTGCAACTTGGTATTTGATAACATTTGCTCTTTATGGAATTCTACCACATAACCATCAGCTAGCAACTTTTCCAAAAGAAACTTTTCTAATTTAGATCCTGTTTTGCTACTTAGTCTAGCTGCCGTGTTTGCTGATTTAACTATATTAGCTTTTTCTTCTGAACTTAAATTATTCCAATTGGCACGACTTTTCTCTTTCCTTTGATCTAGTTCGTCTTTGCTTAGATTGCTCCAAGAATCCATAACCCCCATACCGATCTTCTCTTTAGTTTCTATGCTTCTCTCAGACCCTTTAGTTGGGTGCTTATGTTTTCCACTACTCAAAGCATTTTTTTGAGCCTGACTTTTATCTCTAATAGGTATCTGAAATTTTTGGGCATCCCTTCTGATCTGGTTAGCATATGTATTATACTTTAAAGCAATATCTTGAAAGCTTAATTTTTCTAGAACATAATGCTTATTTAGAATATCCTTCTTAGCTGCATCAGATAGTTGTTTGTACTTTGTCGATGACATTTTTAATTTCCTTACTGTCTATTTGTTTAATTAAACTAAGTGGTGTTTTCCAACAAATATTGCATAGTTCATATGTATCAATATTATCTGTAATTATTTCAATATTATCTTTCATATACATATTATACCAAAAACCATAGGGAAGAGAGGAATTTTTATTCCATTCAACTTCTGGCATATATAAAATTTGTTTTTTAGGAACAGGAAATGTTTGTGTTAACATTGCGCTTTTAGTATCAAAAACAAATAAAATTCCATCAAAATATTTAGCTTGTTGTATGTGTAGAGTATAATATTTATTGTTTGTATTTATCCTATTATATTGATCATTAAATAAAACAATATTGTCATATGGACATAACTTACATAAATCATTTAATGCGGTAAGAATATTATTTTGTGCTGGAACGTTTGGTAATATGTCTAGTAAGTAAAATCCGATGTCCATGATTAAGCCTCAAGAATAGTTGGTAAAAATTGATTTTGAATATAATATTTAAATGAAGAAGTATCTAGATCATATTGTGTATTTTTCAAAATCTTATTGGCGATATTAGAAGGAATATCATTCTCTATCTGTAAGTTATCAATTCCACAAACTTGTGCTTCAATAGAATATTTATCGTCTAGATCTATCAAGAACTGATAAGTATTGAGTATTAAGCAAGCATCATGTTGATTTAACATTCCTACGTTTTGTGGAGGATTGAATGTTGGAGAATTAAATAAAACCAGTTTTGCATTACTATATGGATAAAGTAGTGGGCCTATTATAGCAGTATTTTTTTGATTATCATCTGATAGCATCACAGCTATTTTTTCATTCCTGGGTTTTTCAGGAGAAATTCTGGTAAAAATATTGCTATCATATAATTTAGAGTATAGTAAAGAATTGTCGGACTCAGCAACCAAATATTCTTTCTTCCCAGCTAGAGTAAGCTTATTTAAATTCCAATATTCAATTATCTGTTGGTCTTTAATATGAACATTTATAAAAATAATTATTTTGATAGTTTTATTGTGTTCATTAATAAAATCATGAAACTCTTGAGTATATTCATGGGCGGGTAAAATTACTATATTTGGTTTATGAGCATGAAACAATTCAAATAAATTACCATGAACACTGACTGCTATAATCTCATCATTATCTGAAACACTGGTGTTTAGATTTTGAATAAAGGAAATATACTCATTTTCTTTAGCTACATGTATTAAAATTTTATTTTTCATTATTTAGTCTTTGATTTTGTGTTTATCTTTCATTCCTATTATGTTAATGACCGAATCATGATTTACAATAATTTGTTCATATCTAGCGTCGTTAGAAATAGACTTGTTAATTGCTTCAAATAAAAACATATTATCGTAATAAGAAGTTATATCATTTTTAATTAAGTTTATATCACGGTTACAAATATAGACACTGTCACACCAAGCATAGTCTCCTATATCGTAAAAAATATAGTCTACTTGTCCTTTGTTATCTGCTCTGGCTCCTAAAAACTTTATATTTTGTTGAGATTTTCTTATAGCTTTTGATATAATCCATGATTTTTTTGTAGACAGATTTTTGTGTGGTGATAAGCTTCTAATTAGGGTTCCACTATTGATAATAAAAATTCCATCATATCTGTCTAGCTCATAATTAGCTAAAATAAGCTTTAAAGCATATCCTTGATTTTTGGTATCAAATTCATTATTAGTTATTGTTTTAATATCCTCTGGTATTTTTTTATGTAATTTATCTCCACCAAAACCAGAGATAATAGATATGTCTGTTTTTGGAAAAAGATTTTTTAGGTTATGAATTTGACACAAAATTAATTCTCTATTAAATCCACTAGACTTTAATAGTCCAATAGGACCAAAAGACTTCATTCCTTTTGTGATCTCATAAGATAAAATAAAACACGCTATTCTGTTCATTTACTTTTTTCAATTACTACAATAGAATATACATCCTCATGAACATGCTTTAATAAGTTAAATCCATTCAAACCGGATATTAGTGTAAGCAAATCTGTCTCCATCCATGAGGATTTTACATTCTGAACTAAAGAGGAGAATGTGCCTCCGGATACGTTACCATTTTTAATTTTATGAGCCAAAGCATCTGGATTCAAAAACTTTACTGTCATAGAGCCTCCATGGCTCAGTTTTTTGCATAGCTCAAGTAAAATTTTGTCTCTGTTCTCTTGTTCTACTTTATCAATAGTAGTAAAGATAATGTTATTAACATAACCATTAGTAATTTGAGTAATATTTTCTATAGCAATATTAGAATATCCTGTTACAACATCCTTTTCTTTATCTACAACAATATTAATCTGATTAATCATAGTATGAATGCCTCTCTATTAGCTTTTTGGATTATATTACTCATAATGGTACTAAAGTTAGTAAAATCAAATTCGTTTAGTATGCTATCTGAATTATTTTTTCTTTCCTCATCTCCTATATCCAAAACTTGAGATAATGCAGGAAGAATCTCTTCTATGTTTGAGATGAATGTTAATCCATTAATATTGGAGTATTCTTCTGAAGTTGTGGGAGGTTTAATAGATATTCCAGTACATCCTGATGCTACTCCACATAATAGATTTAAAATATTATGCTCGGCTAAATCAATACATACCTTATAGTTATTCATTGTAGAATTTATCTCTTCCATAGGCATTCTACAAGAATTCATAGTATCACAAGAATAATTTTTATTAATCAGAGCTGCTTGAATTTGCTGTGCGTGTGGCAGATTGTCATAATTTAGGATCAAGACATCTTTCCTTTTTGAGACATCATTAACACACTGGAAAATTCGTGGGATTCCATACTTTACAACAATACTATTATCCAGCCTCCAAGAATTTTTTGCACCCTCTGAAAAAAATACTTTGATTTCTTTCTTAAGTCTTTGATTCATAAGGACAGCATCTTCTTTTTTAATATTTGGCGGCCTATGTGAATGTGTTAAAATGATAGTATTTAAATGAAATTGTTTAATACTTGGATTAGTAGTATAACTAAGAAGTCTATTTGTAATACATAAGTTATAATTATACAATGAGAGGTGTTGATCTGGTAAATCGATCATATTATCGATCTTATAGTTAAGACGATTACTCCCAAACATATAGTATTTATGCTTATCAATAGCTGAGATACAGTGGTCTATGATATTATTTTGTGGGTAGTATATAATATTATAGGTATCTTCTGCAATTTTTTGTAATATATTTCCAGTAACAAAACTCAAATACATAGTTTTTTCCCTATTGTCTCATAGCTAAATTGATCAATTGATTGTAATCCTAATTCTTTCTTTTGTTCTAGCTCTTTTTTATTAGTTTTATACAAAGAATACGCTGCTCTCATTTTTTCTACTAGATCATATATGTTAATTTGATACCAATACTCATTAGCATTATAGATATCGAAATCATCTGTTAGAAATTTTTTCTCTAAGACAACTGGTGTTCTATGACTTTGTACAACATAACCGTTCTTAGTATCAACAAAGTCTGTCATTCCAGTATTGTCTGTAACTATTGGAGTTTTGCCAAGAACAAGAGCTTCAGCAGCTGCTCTGCAAAAAGATTCTCCTTTAGAAGTAGACACAAAACAATCGCCACAGTTATGTAACCGGATAGTATTCTCATAAGATAAATCCTCAGTAATAATAACTTCTTTTTTGTATTTCTTACTGATATTAAGTCTTTTTTTAATGTCGTCTATTTCTTTTTCTATTGATTTATAAGAATCTCCAACAGACATGTTAGGTATACTGCTTTTTATAATCAACGACACAGGTTGTGTTATATCGAAAGCTAAATGAAAAGCAACAACTAGATCTTTAAGATTCGCCCTCTCTGTATGATCTCCAATATAATAAAACTTAAATGTTTGTTTAATCATTGGATGCAAATCTAGATCTTTGTCTTCATTTTTCTTAATTAGATCAATATCTAATGGTTGAGATATAATTTTTATTGGTTTGGTAACCCCAGACTTTCTCAAGCATTTTTCTTCTTGTGTGCTAGCTACCCAAATTTCATCCATTTGGTTGATATTAAATAAGCATACAGAATTAGAAATATTATTTGTTTCCAGCTTGATGGACCCAATGTGTTTCTTAAATTTTCTATTGTAAAATAAACAGTGTGGTAATGTTTCTTGAATAACAGCATCATAAGAATCATATAGAGAATTTTCATATTCTAATATGTTTCTATCAATCTTATCTGATGGTTGTCCCAAAAATATCGGTCTAGTAGTGAGATTATATTTTTGTTGAGAACCTATTGCTTTAATATAGTTTTGAGAAGCTATTCCAGAATCATCTTGTTGTCTATATGGTCCCAAAAATAATACGTTCATTTGATATCTTCTTTCATTCTAGCATATTGAATAAAATCTTCGTCTCTTAAAGCATTATCATTATTCTTTACATTTTGAGCTACATTATTATTAGTAATGATATTGTTGATTGAATTAATAGCTTGTTCAGGACCATACGGTTCTGTGTGCATTCCATTAATAGAAAAACCATAATCCAAATCTCTAATCATATTTAGTAATATCAAAGAGGATGTTAGTTGATGTTGAGGCATATGCTTAGAAATAGTGCCGGTGATTGCGTCATAAGGACTAATATTAGTAGGCAAACTCTTTACTGGTTCAAGCATCGGAAGATTTTCTTTCCACTTTCCTTGCATTCCTTTTAATACAACGCTATCAAAATATTTTTCCCATTTTTTAGCAATATTATCCCAATTATAATGTTCTTCAGTAAGCTTGCGTGTCTCAAATCTTTTTTGTTCCTTAAGGAAGTCTGGCAAAGAAAGATAATTATGTAAAATTTCTACTAAATGATTATTGTCTGGATATACTCTAACGGCTTTAGTTTCTAGTTCTTTAAAGTACTGATTGATTTTAATAGGATAGCCACCGACTTTACGAACAACGTCGCTCATGGCACTATAATCAACAGATGCGATTGGCACTCCACAGGCAGATGCTTCAACCTGAGGCATACCAAAACCTTCACAGATAGCATATTGAACATATATGTCAAAAGAATTCATCAACATACTTAATGTTTCTGACGATACTCCGGAACTAACATTAGGAAGAGAAAATGCCTTCTGACTACATCTTGGACAATGAGCCATAGGATGCTGATATAAGCAAGGATAAAAGTATCCGCAATTCTTACAACTATAAGAGAATAGTACTCTATTTCCTACCTTATATTCTTTGAGAAGCTGAGGTATATCCCAACCCGCATCTGGATAGCTTGTGTGAAGATAAAGATAAGTCTTTTCTCCTATAGGATTATTTTCTGCTTGTAATTTTGATAAGAAAGACTTTAGTGCTGAGAATAGTTCCGGAATAAGTTTTCTTTTTTGATTTCTCATCACAGAGCCGATAATGAAACTGTCTGGGTCAAGACCCAAGTGACTCTTTAGTGTTTTTCTATCTGCTATCATATTAAATGTATTTAGATCAACGCCGGGAGAAGTGGTATCTATATACTTAATCTTATTATTGCTCTGTGCTAGTAATGTGTCTTTGCCAAAGTCAGAATATGTGAAAATAGCATCAGCTTGTAAGAAGGTATCAATCCACTCTTCTTGTTGTGGAGCAGAGTCCACAGTTGGCATAAGAACCCAGTGGAAGAATGGTCTTAGTGGAGAAAACTGCTGATATGAACTCATCCAATAATCTCTAACATCAAACACAATATCTGGTTGAAAATCTAATAATACTCTCTCAAATCTCCATCGACCAAATTGGTTCTCCATAGAACTATGATATTCTTGATGCCTAGGATCTTTAGGATCTACAGCATTAGCATAATATTTCCAATGAATATCAATATCTTTTGGATCATTAACTTTTCCATAAGAAGCGAATTCTGCTATTTCATACTTTCCGGTAGCATGAAGTCTTTTTAGTATTTCTCTGGCATATGTTCCAAAACCAGAACTTAGAAAGCTGGCCTCAGAACACATTAAAATTTTGAGTTTTTTGTTAGACATAAAAAACGGGGGTGTTTTGCACCCCCATCTCTTAAAATGGTAAAAGGGGTTTAATTTAGAAACTAACTACTTCTTCTGCTTGATCTTTGCTCTTCTTAGATAGCTTAGTAATCTTAGAAAAGTTATTAACACGAACCTTCAGGGAATTATGCTTGACGCCATCCTTTTCCCATGAGTCGTTCCTGAGAGATCCTTCGACCAAAACAAAATCACCCTTCTTAAATGACTGACCAATAATTTCAGCACCACTATCCCATGCTTCACATGGAACGAATGTTGTTACCTTATCTCGTTCACCGTTTGCCTTTGTGTATTCCCTAGAAACAGCTACAGTAAAATTAACTACTGAAGTTTGCTTACCATTTGTATTCACAACACGCATTTCAGGGTCTCTAGCTAAATTACCACGTAGAATATTAATATTCATCAAGTTCTCCTTAAAAATAAAAAACCAAGGTCCAAAAAACGAACTGCTCCATATTATAGACTGAGAGGAGCCAGCGTCAAGTCTTAGGAATATACGTCTTTTCAACTATTAACGAATCACCAGACTTGGCTCTGTTTCCTTTAATAATGATCACATTACCATCAAACAAAATGTTTCGATAAGCTTTATATGCTTCTGGGAAGAACACAACAGAGTCTATTACTCCTGTTCCATCACTCATAGTAACAAATGCCATTTCTTGTCCCGGAGTCTTACCAGATTTAGTTTTAGTAACACCAACATTCTCTATCTCTCCACACAGAATTATATTATCTTTTAGTGTGGTATTCTTAAAATCTTTACAAGTTGTATTAGTCATTGTAATATCATACATATCGACTTTAGAACAGGTGATGCTACACCCCAAGAAAGCATCTTCTGCATCAGAGATCCAGTCTGGATTATCTTCTAAAGAATATGGGGGTTTATTATAGCTGTTAATTAAATCAAGTATGATTGTTTTTCTGTTCTTGTTAGACTTTCCATTGTGATATAAATCATATAAAGCATCTCCGATAGACTTATATTGATGTAGATTAGCTAGAATGAAATCTGATTCTTTTTTTGTAAGTTCAGACACTAATCCAAATTCAAATAACATTCCTGTTCTCTGTTTACCTAAATAAGACATAGCTCCACTTTGAATCAAAGCCTTAGCCGATGTAGAGTTAATATTTATTAAAACTTTCATAAGTATTTCTACCCAATTCATAGTATCAAAATCTAACTTCTTATCTTCCTTAAGTTTTACTAATTTATCGAATACAGACTGTCCAAAACCTTTAATATCTGTTAGTCCAAAATAGATCTTATTATTCTTAAGAATGAATAGTTGATTTAAGTTTCTAATATCTGGTATGCAAACAGGAACATCCATTTCGTTAGCATTTTGTACCAATTCTTTAATTTCTGCCTTAGGATCAATTTTATCTTTTGCAAATCTCAAGTATGCAGCAAAAAATATTTTGGGAAAATGAGCCTTAGTATAAGCTGACAAATAACTATTAATGGCATAACTAACAGCATGGGATTTATTAAAAGAATATCTCTGAGACTTTTCAATCCAGCCGAAAATTTCTTCTGCTTGAGAAGTAGCTACTGTTCCTACTTTTTCTGTACCTTCTAAGAACTTAATTTTAATCTTAGCCATTTCTTCTGGTTTCTTTTTACCAATGGCTTTTCTTAACATATCTGCTTCTTGAAGATCAAAGCCAGCTACAATCTTAGCGATTTCCATAGCTTGTTCTTGATAAATCATTTCCCCATAAGTTCCCTTTAAAATAGGCTCTAAAGAGGGATGATAATAATCTACAGACTCCTGACCATTCTTCTTATCTATAAAATGATTGGAAACTGATTTACCGTCTCTAAAAGCTTCCAAGCATCCTGGTCTCATAATACTAATCAATGCAGAAAGCTGTTCTATATTCTCTGGCTTTAATTTTTTGGCCATAGATTTACCAAGTCTAGATTCCAATTGAAAACACCCTTTAGTATTTCCGTCTGAAATTAGATCCCAAGTCTTTTGACACTCCAAACTAATCTCTTCTATTTTTGGATTAAATTTTAGAGTCATCCTGTCTTTGTCATCATGTTCAGACAGAATATCAAAAGAACACCCGCAACTGTATTGAAATTTTTTAGGCATGAGATGGTGATTGAAATGAGTCTTTAAACTTAATCTTATTTCCTAGGTTACGATGTAATCTCATAAAACGAACTAGAATCTCTGCGCAGTCTTTAACGTCCTTAAGGGCATCATGAGCACCATCTTTATTGATACCAAGATAATCTCTAAGAGTATCCAAAGATAGATTTTTTAGATCTCCATTATTTTCAAACCAATAAAAAACTAGATTCATAATATCTAATACGTCTCTTGGATAAAAAATATCACTTCTATCCTCTTTATTAATATTACCATATTTACGACTAAGCCTATCAATAATTGGTAGGTCAAATCGATTAATATTGTAGCCAGCAGCAATAGGAGCACTAAATTGACTCTTCTTGCTAGACCTACTGTGGTGCATAGTTAGATAATTTGTAAATAACTTCCAAGATTGATCTTGCGAGGGATATTTCTTCCACTCTGCTAAGATAGTTTCTTTTGAAGAGCCTCTTACTTTAGCATGAAAATCTAAGATGTCTGTAGTATATTGATAATCCTCGTCATTTGCTAAAACTTCTGGCTTAAAAAAGATATTAAACTCTGAGTTTGGAACAATCTCTAATTTTAATGGATCAATAATTACAGCCGCAATTTGCACAGGACTACAGGACTTAGGATCTGAGCCATCTGTTTCAAAATCAAAAACACAAATTTTGTTATAGTTGATCATTCGGCGGTCTCAACCTCTACTTCTATTAGTGGTAAAATATTAACTTTTTGTTCAGCATTAGCGGCGCTAACAGCGTTCATAACTGTGCAGCAACTAATTCTTTCTTCTGGAATCTTCTTGTACTTATTATTCTCAAATATGAATATAGTATCAACCGGAACATCCATAAACTTAAGTTTTTGTGTTGCCATAATTAGTCTCCTTTTGATAAGATGTCTTGAATAGTCATAATTTTATCCAACATTGCCACGCCAAGAATATCAAATTTGATAATACCTAACGCTTCTAAATCTTGCATTTCCATGCCAGCTATGAGTTGATCATTTTTTGAATCGTACACCATAGGACATAGAGTATTTAATGGTTGAGCACTAATTGCAATACCAGCCGCATGTTTAGACTGATTGGACTTGGTGCCTTCTAATCTAATAGCCTGTTCAAACCTTTTGGCAAGTGGTCCCTGCAATTCATTTTTTTCATCTATATAGCACCATTCTTTCAGTTTATCTGGCTCATTTTCTAAAGCCCAACGAATAATAGATGCTTCACCGGTTTCTTCTTTCATTTCTTGAAGATCGTCTGCAATTTTAGCTTCGTCTGGAATACTTTTAGTAATCTTATTCATTTCATCAAAAGATATATTACCATATACTCTTAATACGTCCTTAATAGCTCCACGACCCTTAATGGTATTAAATGTAATCATTTGAGAAACCTTATCGGCCCCATAACACTGCTTAATATATTCAATTACGTTTTCTCTCTTATTGATAGGTACGTCTACGTCGATATCAGGCATAGAGATATGGTCTTTACTATTTCGTCCAGCATTATAAAATCTATCAAACAATAAACCATATTTAATAGGATCAATACTAGTAATACCAATCAAGTAAGAAACCAGACAACCAGCAGCACTTCCTCTTCCCGGTCCCGGAAGCCAGTTATTTGTTCTGACATAATTCACAATGTCTTGTACAATTAAAAAGTAGCTAGAAAGATCCGCTCCTTGTAGAACCTCTAATTCGTACTTAATTCTATTAACATAATCATTTTGAAGATCTTTATCTATATTATTAGCAATTTTATCTCTCCAACCATTACGACATAACTGCCTCAAATATTCATCTGGATTGGTCCCATCTGGACAAGGAAACGGAGGTAAATGTGGCTTATCTAAGATATTATAGTTTTCACATAATGCATCTACTAACTTAGTATTTTCCATTTCCTCTTCTGTATGAAAATGGCCCATTTCTTCTGGAGACAAGATATGGAAGTTATCAGATGTAAAAAAGCACCCAAGAGGCACCTCCTCATCATTACTGATCTTCCTGCTGATCTCTGGGAAGGTCGTTTTTAAATTATTACAGAGAAGCACCCTTTGATCTACAGCGTCCTCCTTACGGCAATAGTGAGCGTCTGGCGTGGAGATGATTTTCGTATTGGTAATTTTGGCCAAATCTCTCATAGCACCAGTCAAAACTGTTTGAATAGGAGAATTGACCGAATCCATCAATTGTGCTTCTAAGAAGAAATTGTCTTTACCAAAAACGTCTTTAAGTTTACCAATTTGGTCAATACCTATATTTCTCCAGTCACCAAGTAGCTGATTATCAGCACTAATTTTATCTGCTAAATAGGATCCGGCATGACCACAAAACCCGATAACATTATTGTTACAATATTGTGCAAGAGTGTCTATATTGAGTCTTGGCTTATGATAAAAATGATCTGGCTGGTTAGACTCAGAAACAATTCTAATAAGGCTTTTCCACCCCTCATAATTCTTAGCTAGAATAACAAAGTGGGTCAGATCTTTATTTTCTTTGGTTTTAATCTTGGGGTCTTGATCACAAACATAAATCTCACACCCTAGAATAGGTTTAATCCCCTTCTTTTTCATTTCTGTATAAAATTTAACTGATCCAGCAATATTACCATGATCAGTTAATGCACAAGAAGTTGCACCTATTTCCTGACATCTTTCAGCAATAGTTCTCGGTTGCGATAGTCCATCCAAAAGTGAGTACATAGCCCACCTAAGAATGGACATGCAGAGGCACATATCCTCTAGTCATGTCCATATCTAATTGTCTCCTTGTTTATTTGTGATAACTAAAAATGTTATACGGTGCCAGGTGCCTTGTAATGACCTATACTATAGCCGGGAGCCTGATACTTGTCAATGACAGCTTTCATTCCGGTCGTGTCTATGTCATGTTTAACTTGTTCACACTTTGTCATACATTGATCTTTAGCTGTTAGTTGACCATCTCTATATTCTGTTAACGGCTCTATTGAACTATTAGCAAATGTAGTTTTACCAAAATGACATAACTTACTGCATTTCCAACTTTTATTTAGTTGTGGCTTTTGAGTGTTCTTAATAGTCTCAAATTTTTGTTTTAACATTATTTCTGTTTTGTATAAATCAGTTTTATCAAAACAAATAGTGAATGCTCCTCCGTCGTTGATAAAATTAATGGATATCATTACGTGTTCGATATCTGGATACATATGTTGAATTGCATAATGATATATTCTTAATTGAGGATCATTTTGTAATTTCTCTAAGGTCTTTTCTTCTCCAGTAGCCCAATCTAATCTTCGTCCTGTTTTCCAATCAATAACTTCTAGAGTATTATCGTTGACTTTAGTGATAAGATCAATAGTTCCTTTTATAGCAAGGTTTCCTTCAAGGATTCCATCTTTAGTTTCATATCGGTAAGATGACCAAGGTTTCTTAATCTCAAGATCAAAGCGTTGTTCTGGCTGAACGATATGTCTATTCCTAGGATCAAACATTCCCTTATTATAATCTAAAGCTTTATTAATCCATGCATGACAATCCTTATGATCTTTTGGTTCCCAAACATGATGGGTGAACTGAGAAGTATAATATTCATATACTTGATCAGTTATTTTTTTAATGCTATAATTATTTATATCTACTTTCCCCACAACATCATCCTCAAAAATTGGATTATTGTTTTGGGTATTAAGTTTAATAAATGCTAATATTTCTAAAGCCTTATGACAAATAGTTCCTTTATCTGCTTTTTTATTAGATGGAGATCTTAAACCAAGAATATACTCAAAAAAATATTGTTGTGGACACATAGAATGTGTACCATAAGAACTACTTCTAAGATATGTAATTATAATGTGAATATTCCTTTTTCTTTTAAGAAAGCTACTATTAATTCTGACTGTTGGAAAATATTTAATCTATCATTTTGAACAAAAGAATCAAACTTCCATACAGAGTACTTTTCTGGATCCAATGCTGTTTCGCTTGGGTGGTCTGAATTATATGGATTTCTAGTAAGCTTTATTACTAATCCACCAACAGCTTGAATAGCTTCGACCTCATTAGGAAATCTACAATCGGCTATGATAGCCAAGTCTGGTTTTTCATTATTGATTTTATTAATCGTAGCACTAGTCCATACATCATTTTTCATTTTACGAAATAAATCAGTACCAACAAATTGCATTACTTCTCTTGCTGTTAGATTTTTACCTTCCCATGAAATGTCTGTCTCCGTATTCTTATCAGCATCTTCTCCATAACATTGCTGATGAGTTAGGCCAAGAATATTAATACAGATTTCTTGCTTGAGTGGGTCAGCAAAATTGTATATCTTAACAAAACGATCTTCTCCTAGATTAGCTTTATAATAACCTAAAACAGCTTCTGCACAGGTTGTTTTACCAGATTGTTTTCTGCCAGCAAAGGCTATAATTTTGGTCATACAATACTTTCTAAGAATGGTTTGATTTCTGTTTCTATTTCTGATTTAGTCATCTCTCCAATATCTGACTTGGAGATTTGAGGAATAAATATTCTATATGTATTTCTACATTTCTCTTTAATTTGTTCAGCAGCCTTTTTACCAGCGTCATCGTTGTCTGTTAATATAACAATAGTCATAGCTCCAGAAGAATCAAGCATGATTTTCTGTCTATCACTGAGAGAAGAACCAAATATAGCTACGCTGTTGTGTATGCCACTTTCTTCTAATCTCCATACATTACCTGGACTTTCTACAATAACAGCTACGGTACTTTTAATAATATGTTCTTTAGCGAACCAGAAATTATACAAACAATTTTGGCTTTTAAAATTTACACTATGTTTCCACTTAGAAGACAACCATTTCTTTTCATCAGATGGACAATTTTCTTCTGAATCATGATACGATGAGCACTTTGTACATTTTTCAGATATGCTTCTTCCAGAGCATCCTATCATATGTGTATAATCATTATTGTAAATAGGAACTACAACTCTATTAGACATTTCTTTATTTGGCTTGTTACAGAATCCTATATCATATTTATCAAGTATTTCTAATGAATATCCTCTACTTAAATAATATTTAGCTGGCATTATTAAAGACTTTCTCACCTGTTCCCTTGTAGGAAGTTGTGATACTGAAGTTTGTGTAGCTGTAGCATTACCAATATAGTTAATAGTACTAGTAAATAACTTTTTATCTTTATCTGAGCCAGATATCTTGATATTCTTTAGATCTTTCTTAATAAACTTGAGAGCAAAGTCTAAAGCATCATTAAAAGAACAGGCCTTATCTCCATCTTTTTCCCAACCATGCTTTTGATGAGATAATACCCCTCTAATAAAACCTATTACGGATGCTTTGAATACCTTATCACATCCATGTGTTCTACACTTCCAATTACCTCTATATCGATCTCCTTCTGGATATAGATTGATAGCTGAAATGTTGTCTCCACCGTGGATAGGACAAGCCATTGAAATCATCTTATTATTTGATCTGTACTCAATATTAAAAAAGTCTAGTAAGGTATCAATATTATCACATACCTCATCACAAACTATTTTAAGCTTGTGTTGATCATTCAAATGGGATTTCTTCATTATTTTGTTCTTCAACAACAAATCCATCAGATGCGCCGCCTTTATTATTAATGACTTCTAATCTTGTTCTACCTTCAGTAATCTTTGCACACCAACCTTTCATGTGGCAGTTGATGTAATCGTTATCATCTAATCCACCACCATGTCTACTAATCAAAGGAACTAATTTACGATTACCATTGTCTGGACCATCTTCAGCAATCTCTTCAGGAGTTTTTCTCTTAAAGATACTGAAATTACTACACAACCAAATGATTCTATCTGAACCGCTTGCTGTATCTGTGCTTTCCTTGGTAATGCCATCTCTATTTAATTGGATAAAGGCGACAATAGGAACCTTATATCTAACAGCAAAGTTATGCAGCGAGGTCATCATGAAACCAAGAACCTGATATTCTTTTAGGTCTTGGCTCATACCAGCACTATCCATAAGTTTTAGATAGTCATAAAATATAACACAATCTTTTGCTGTTCCATCGTCATTAAGACCGACATCTTTCAATACCCACCTTCTCATAATAGCTAGCTGGTCTTCAAATGGTTTACCAGCAATGCTCTTGTGATAAAATGGTGTTTTCTTGATTTCTTCTACTGCCTGTAGTAGTTTTGTCTTTTTGTCTGGTGATTCTGCAAACTTCCCTGTTTCAATTGCATTAATTTCAATTTCAGTCATCATAGCCAAGATTCTATTAATATGGTCTTCTTTGTTCATTTCCGTATCCATATTTAACACGGGAACACCTAGTTTGGCTACATTACGACCAATATTATCTGATAATAAAGTCTTACCAGTTTTAGGACGAGCAGCTATAACATTAACTGTGCCTTTTCTTAAACCACCACCAATAGCTTGATCATATGCTGGAAAGCCAGTAGGAATACCAATCTGATCAGTTTTATTCTCTTCAAGATTACGAATGTAGGCATCCAGATCTTTACCAATAGTGACAGGGTTATTATCACTATCATTTAGTAAAGAAGTAAAATTAAATATCGTCTCTTCTGCAATACCAAGAATAGAACCGATAGGCTCTGTACCGTTAACATCTAGAATTTTTTCTTGAGCTAATTCTAGTTGCTTGCGTAAAAGTCTGGCAATTTCCAGTTTACGAATTTTAGCAGCAAATTTACGAACATTATCTAAAGCTACTGGAAAATCAATAATAGCTCTAAGATGCTGTACCTCTTCTTTTTTGCTTAAAATATGTCCATAGCCCAATTCTTCTGCTACTGAAAAAATAGTAGCTACGTCGATATTAGGCTTTTGTTCTCTTTCACAAACAGTTTTTAGACATTTGAAAATGATAGAATTACTATCTATAGTAAATGAAGTATCCTGAATAATATCTGCAACATCTAAATAGGCATCTTCGCCATAATTACATATTCCAGATAAAACAGCACGTTCTGCTGCAACGTCACAAAGTATCATATTAACCTGCTGCTCCGGAACATTTGTTGCACTTATATCTGTCTATTGAGTCTGTAATCAGTACTGGATTAACAGTCTCTTTCTTTCCACAAACTCTACAAGTAGCAGTCACCAAATTAAATGGTCTTGCTCTTGGAACTGGAGGTTGAACTATTAATTTCTTATCTATTTCGATATCTTCCATGTGCATTCTTTTTTCCATCATAGAATCAAATTTATTATTTGAAGGCTTTGATGTTGACTCTTTACTTTTATTATTAGTACGAGGAGCTTTCTTTTTAGTCTTCAAGTTTTTCTGTTCTGAGCCATCCTGCTTCGGTAGCATTGATTGAAGCATTAAAATCATCTGCTGTATTTGTTGAGGATCTAGATTAATATTATTGTCCATGTTTAGTCACTTTCATTCTTTGGATAGCAATCAGAATATCCGACAGATTCTTAATAGAATTAGCTATATACGATAGTCTATCAGTTCTTTGTTTAGCATAAATCTTAATTTTATTTAAGGACTGTGCTTTATCATTATGTTTAATGGCCTGATTAGATTTTTCAACGTATCCATAACCTTTATAGTTATTGATATCATCTGCTATCACTATCTTAGTAGTATCTTCTGCCCAGTTATATCTAGCTATTTCTCTATTAATGGTTCTCTGAACATGAAAAGAGAACTGTGCTAGTCTGTAAGAAATCTGACCACAATCTTCTGGTGTTAATTTTTCTAGTTCATCCCTGTTCATAGAGAGATAACTATTTAACTCTGCTTCTGGTAAACCTCCAGCAGCATATCTAGGTAGTCCTAGATTGTTTTCATATTCATCTAGAAGATTATCCCAATCTTGCAATTCTTCTTTAGCAGTTTTATTGCTCATTTTTTATCCTATTAGACCAAAGTTCTACATCTTCATGAAATGGTAACTCAATATAAGTTATGCCATTTATATCACACCATTCCTGTTTTTCTTGATCTCTTTTCTTATGTCTAACAAATCCTAACAAAGTGTTATGATAGAAGGGAACAAATTTATAGTGTTGCTCTCCATGTACCTCTATTGTTTTCTTTAATAGAGGGATATAGAAATCTAAGTATAAAGTTTCTGATCTTCTTAGAGGAATCGGCACTTCTTCCAGAATTTGCATCGTGGGGAAGCATTTATGTAGTAAGTCCCTAGCAACCAAATGCAAGGACGATTTGTTTTTAGCCTTCCCATGAGCAATGCCTCCAATAAGTTGCCAATTACATATGTTTCCATCAAGGTCTTTTACTTGCATTTAATGCCCATTGTTTCCTTGACTTGTGCTAGTAAGCTATCATAGACAGAAGGATTATCTACTATATATTGTCTTAGTTTCTCTGTTCCTTGAAATTTGGGCTTGTCTGTAACTGAAGTTAGAGTATACCAAGCTCCACCCTTTTGTATAATGCCAATATCAACTGCAAGCATAAGTAATTCCATTTGCTTATCTATACCTTGACCATATCGAATATAGCTAGTAATAGTCCCACCGGGAGCGCCTAACGCAGAACACATTACTTGCCATTGAATTTCTTGACCAATTTGTTGACCATCTTCTGCCGACCCAATTTTCCAAGCTGTGTGGAACTTAGCTCTTAGTTTAATATCTGTCTGATAAGCAATAGCCTGACCACTCTTTTCTTTCCACTCAACATGACCGGTTCCCGGATTACCCATAAGATGAGTAATACCAATAACAATATTTCTATTCACAGGAATAACATTCGCCACTTTCCTGCAAAACTTAGCTAATAGTTTAGCGCCATCTGCTCTTTGCATCTTATTCATATCGGAAGTAATTTCTGTTTCAGTACATAATGCAGAGTAGGAGTCTATGATTAGAACACATCCGGGAATTTCGTTAATAATTCTCTCGCCAATCTGAAGATATTCTTCTGCGTGTAAAATCTTACCTTGCTGAGAACCTATAATATGAAATCTATCTAGATTTAATCCTGGAATTCCTTCTAGATCTCTTTTCTTTAATCTACCTTCAATGTTAAGGTAGTACACTTCTCTACCCTCTTTGAATCCCTGATAAGCATATTCGGGTTTTTGTGCTGTGGCAGCGAAGTCTAAAGAGGTTGTGGTCTTTCCACATTTGGGTTGTCCGGTTAAAATCATAAAACTTCCTTCTGGGACACCTCCATTTAAAATAATGTCCAGAGAAGGACTCACAGGAATCGTAATGAGCTTCTTGTCAACAACAGCGCTTGCCGTTAGCATGATTTCATTACCAAAATTTTTAATTACATCTTCTTTGAGACTCATTGATCTAAATCCTTAAGCTTGGAAATAATGTTTTTAGAAACTGGAGATTTAATACCAAAGGTGATATTATCTTTTCTTTCAATATTTAAACTAAGAGTTGTGTTTTCTTGTGTAATATTAATTTCTTGTTGTTCTATAATAGCAGGCAGATGGGGTGCTCGCAAAGAATAGATTTTCTTCCCCTGATCAGTATTGAGAGCCCTTATGATCGCCTTAGCTGAATACGTCTTAAGCAACTTATGAGCTGAACCTATTTGGTTTCTGAAAAAAGTTGCCCACTTATTATGTACCCAAAAACGATAATGTAGATCTAGCTTGTCTTTTTGAGCTTTACGTTCACAGATAATCTCTGTAATAAACTGAGCCTGGGACACTTCTTTCCCATTAGAATACTTAGATATGTATTTGTCGCACATTACTTTTTAAACTGGTTTAATTCCTGACAAACGCTTTCCAAGGAAGAATGAAACTTCTCAAAAAATTTATTCATGTATATCTCATAATCGTCTTTGGCTTTAACTGGTACATGATAATATTTTTCTACTATCTCTTTAATCTCACCGAGATATCCTTTGTCATCTATCTCAGAAACTTCTGCTTTAATTAAAAATGTAATTTCATGAGGAGCTATTGTCAGATGTTTGGGGTGTATCAAATCTGGATGTTTTTCTGAAAAGTCTGGAACAACATTAGGATTATCCGTATCAATATTTACAAAGCGATTATCCTTAATTTCTTCTACAACAGAATTTAGTTTATTTTCTATCTTAGCCAGAAGCTGTTTTTCTTCTTCTGTCAATTGTTCGTATATGCTTTCAAATGATTCTATCATAATAGTTTAATTATTAAATGGTCTGAAAATACCCTTTTGATTCTTACGTCCTTCTGGATGATTAGCTTTCTTTAGATCGTCATTCATAGCAGAAGCTTCTTTAGTCATAATAGAGACTTTACGAGTACCTCCAGCACTTTCATTAATCATTAAGTTCTTCGATGGAGATTTACCCATAGGAGAAGAAACAGTTTTGATAGAAGCTTGAGGAGTAGTCGATGGACTATCTACAACATTCTTAACCTGACTATCAGTAAGAGATAGTTCATTTGCAATCTTTGGAGAATCCCACCCTTGACTATTCAGCCATAGAGCAGCGTACTTTTGAATCTTATTAATTCTAGCCATTATTCTTTCTCTCTTTCAGCATTGTGAAGCCATGCAACATTTTTGGTTTTTAAAAATTTGACATACCAATTAAACACCTTTTGGTTTACTTCAGCAAATTTATTATTTGATCGACAAACTCTATTCAAAAAACTATGATTAATTTCTTGACCCAAAATAGATACCGGATTATATAGTTTACCATTATTACTTAGCCTAATAGTAAATTTAGTTGTTCCATTCTTCCTTTTTGTTCTTTTAGCAAAAACAGAATCTGTTTCAGTTTTTATTTGTGGAAGATCATCTGTATCCAAAAAGTCTTCCATTCCAGATAAAGTAAAGAACTCAGAAACAATTTCTTCATCAATATTCTCTGATGAATATTTGCTCTCAGGATTAAAAATAAAATTATCCATAGTATCTGATCCTTCTTAGGAGGTCCATTTAGTTTTGAATTTAGGTTTTTGTATTCTAGACATACCTTTAGGTAGTTCTTTTTGAGATGGCTCTTCTTTATAGTCGTTATGTTTTTTTTCTAAACTTATCTTATGGTCTTGACTAAGCCTATCTCTATTACGATTAGCTAAATCGCCAAGTGTCTTAAGTTCGCTATCTGACTTTTTGATGGAAGTATTGAGAGTTTTAATATCTTCCATATATAGTCTGTATGTTTTCTTGCTATTACAATGTTCACACTTTGGTTGATCCACATAGTCTTTGATGGGAACTACTAATTCAAATTTAGCTTCACACTTTTCGCAACAATATGTATAGCACGGCATTATAAATAAGACTCTGGAAGGTAAATCGTCCATTCCTTGGGAATGTCTGACCTTATCTTAAGAAGAAGTCCTCTAACTGGCAAGTACTTTGCACTTTTATTTGGTACTACTGGAAGATTTCTAAGAGGCATATTGGCCTCTTTTGGTGTTCTATTACCCTTCTTGCGGTTACACTCAACACAAGCTGTAACAATATTTGTCCAACAAGTAGGTGATCCTATATTTTTGTTCCAAACAGATTTAGGAATAACATGATCATAAGTTAATTGATTGATTTCTTTTTCAGAACCACAATACTGACAGCTATAATTATCTCTAATGAATAAATTTTTTCTAGAAAAATTAACGCTCTGGAGATTTAGACGAAAATATTTTGCTGTTTTAACTACTGCTGGTATCGGTATTTTTTTATTGTTAGCACCACAGATATGATCATCTTTATAGAAATCTATAATTTCTACACCTACATGAGAATTCTCATCGTGTCTGAAAGACCACACCAAAGCTCTTTTCCAAGAGATGATACCTAGTGGGGTGTAATCAGCATTTAAAATTAAGCATCTACTATTTTGAGGTTTCATCTTTTTCGTAGTTGTCTAGTCGTCCGATAATTTTTCCTATAATTGGATTTCTAACAATATCTGATGCTTCTAGTCTAGCAACAGCAATACCCTCAATATCAGCTAAGGCATTTGTCATAGACCAAAAACCACCCTGCATATGTCTGTGTAAATCTGATTGACTAACGTCCCCAGTTAATACCATTTTGCTGTTAGTACCAATTCTTGTTAGTAACATTTTTAACTGATCATACGAAGCATTTTGACATTCATCTGCTACGATAAAAGCATTATGAAAATTACGTCCTCTCATTAATCCAAGAGGAACAATTTCTATTTTATTATTAGTTTTAAGACTAGCGTATTTAGCACTAGGTATGAAATGATTTACTTCATCTAATAATGGTAATAGATAAGGATGTAATTTTTCTTCTGCTGTTCCGGGCAAATATCCAATCTTTTCTCCTGATTCAACTACTGGTCTGGTAATAATAATCTTTTTTACCTTGTCGTCCAGTAAATATTCTAAAGCCATACCAACAGCAATATGTGTTTTGCCACTACCAGCAACTCCTTGACAGAATGTAATAACATTTTCTGCTATATCTCTGATATATTGCTTTTGGTTTTCTGATCTGGGTTTTAGCCTATTTCTGTAAATTTCTGGGATGGGGAGTTCTTTAGTAGCATCGATGACCTTGGACCTTTTCTTGGTGGTTTTATTTTTTCTCAAGGCTTACCCTTTAGCTAATATATGGAATAGAGATCCCAAGTTATTCTTATAATACACCATATAAGAAGTATTATTATCGTAAACAATTAGCACTTGCTAGTTAATTGACCGTTAACTCTATTAGAGTAAACAAGCCCCACCAGCACAGCTGATCTCCTCAATACCCGCAGTATTGTCTTCTGTTTCTAGTAATTGAGTATAGTCCACCTTCTCAAAACTATCATAAAGATCACAGTATAACTTCCAGTTGTAGACATCCTTCATGCAATAAGTTAGTCTCCTGTTATCTCCATTAAAATACTTAGTAGCAAAGTTTTTCATCTTATTAATAAACCTAACTTTATTTTCATCATCTCCATCTTTGGCTTGATTTAAACTAACATAATCACAAGCTGCCCATAGATTATTGTTAAAAGCATTTAGACCAAGCTCAATCAAACCAGAACACCACAATGCAGCATCTCCATATTCTTTAACAATCTCTCTACTAGTATAAACAGTAGTAAAAGGAGCTTGTGGATAATCTTTGTCTCCACTTTGAGGAATTAAAGATATACCTGCAAAATACTTTCTATTATCATAGATATATTTTGTTACAGAATCCCATTCATCGGGTTTCACTGTTACAGTATTACTAACATTGTGACTCAAATATTCTTGTGTACATAATGATCTATTTTTGCCAGAATGAACCCAATTCTTTTGTGTATCTTTTACAACAGAAAGCATTTCTACTGCTGGTAATTGATTTCTTAATTTAGCTCCATCTGGTACTTCTATTGGAAACTTAACTACTTCGTCGGTATTATTTGCAGACCACGAGGATTTTTCGCAGGCTTGTGGGTTTACTTTTTTGAAGTGTTGGTATGGTGCTTCTAAAATATTGGCCTGCACATGACGTATATAGCGTTTAGCGTGGTGTGGATGGATACCAGAGCTAGTACCAAGCATACTTGATGATGTTCCTTCTGGTTTTAGACATGTGACTCTAGCTGCTTGATTAATATTGATCTTCTTAGAAATATGCTTATTGGTATCAACAGCAATTTTAGCGCCCTTAGTTAATGCCTTTTCTGTAAGAACAAGATCATGCTTTTCCATAGTGCCAGTTAAAGACACCCCTAAAAGAGCTTCTCTTGCAAAAATCTTCTCACTAGTTTGTCCAAGATAATCTAGTTTTGTAAAACCAGCTTGTAATGTTCCAATAATAGCTGCTGCTTTGCATCTTTCATAAAAATCTTCTTCATCATCAACACTAGAACAGTTAATTGTTGAAAGATTGCAACCTTGCCATCCAGACTTACCAGATTCTTCTTCAATAGGCCACATACCAATTTCTACACAAGGATTAAAAATCATTTCTGTAGATTCGCTCCAGATAAATCCGGGTTCTCCAAATTCTTTAACTGATTGCATCAGTGCAGAAAATTCTTCAAAAGTTGTATCACTCTTTAAGAGTAGGGCAGAGTTATTGCTTCGTGCTCTTTGTGGATTTTCAATATACCAGTTTCCAGTCTTAGCTTTAGCCATTTCTTCGTCATCATGACTAAACAAAGCTAAAGATGCACTTCTGCGAACACCACCAGATAAAACAGCATCACTACTATGCATAACAATATCATATGCGTCAATAGGCCTAAGTTTCTTTTGCCCATCTGCTAAACGTCGGTCTAGCAAAGCACGAATTTTTTCTAGACCATTAGCTAGTGGCTCATATCCCGGAGCTTTACCCACCCCAGAAGCTAGTGCTGCGCCCTTTGGTCTGATATTAGAATAATCAAATGAGATATGACTATTCTTATATTGTTTAAATTCTTCTATGGGTTTACTAAAATAGGAACTCAATAAAACGCCTAGAGCATTTGACCAGCCTTCAATGCTATCATCAATAACATACTTAGTTGATTGTCCTTTTTCCACTTCATGCTCTAATGATGGTAGTTTAGCAACATGGTGCTTTTGAACACTAAAACCAGTTCCTGATCCACACAATAGTAACCAAAAACACTCTTGGAAAAATCTTAGTCTATCACAATAAGAAGCTGTGCAATTATATATCTTAGCGTGTCGCTTGAGAATAGGATCTCCACCAAATTGTAATGCTCTCTGACTACCTAATACTTTCTTCTTATACATCATATCGTAAGCCCAATCGATCTCTTCCGAGATGCCAAATGTATCATAACGAGAGTGCATCATTTCTCTAACTCTGTCTACAGCTTCTTTCCAAGTTTCCCTTCTATTTTGATCACTTAACCATCTGGCATACTTACTAACGAAGGTATAATTTTGAAGTTCTTGTAGAGCTGACATGATATAAATGGTACTCCTATAATGATTCTGACTAAAGTGGATTATTGGTAATACACTATCGAATGAAAAAGAATTCGATCTCTGTGAGCGATGAATTTATCATATCTCCACACAACAAAAACACCAGCGCATTGTTTTTTATTTGTCTCACCAGTCGGAATGTTTGAATTTCAGCATAACTTGCTTTATAGCCATCCACATATCTAAATATTGGTAAGTGGCTAATCTTCCTAGAAAAATAGTATTCTGTTCATTTTTAGATAATTGGATATATTTCTTTGCTATTTCAACACCATCTCCAAATGGTATAGGATAATAAGGAATATTATTTTGGTTATATTCTACTGGATACTCTTCAGTAATAACGGTTGTGGGTTGTGAATGATTATGTTGCAGAAAGCTGTGGTCGTATTTTCTTGTATATTTTACAATATCATTATTCTGATTCTCTATGAAGTATGGCATTTTTTTATCTGTAACAGTATGTTTGAACTCTAATGATCTGTACGGAAGCTCACCATAGATATAATCATAGTATTCATCTATTTTCCCAGTATACACAGTAAGATCAGTGTTAAAATTTTTCCATTCTTTATTGGAACAAGATAGTCTAACATCAAATCCATTCAACATATTTTGCATCATTTTAGTATATCCGTACTTAGGTAAACACTGATACTTTTGTCCTTCAAACCAAGTAGGATCTTCACAGTCTTTTGTTTTTGGTATTCTATTCGTTATAGTTCGTGGAATATATTCAAAAGGAACGCCCCATTGTTTTTCTGAGTAATCTTTGAAGATAAATTCTAGTATCTCTTCTTGAGATAGTTGTCTCCCAATTTCTTTTTCTGTTTTCTTACTGTATGGCAAAGAGATGAGACCTAATTTGGAATTGCCTTTAGGCTGTAATCTAAATGGCACCCACTCGGTATATCTGCTTAAAAACTCAAAAACTTCGTCATCATCTGTGTGAAATATATGAGGACCATAATTATGTAACATAGTTCCGCATACATTACTATCAAAACAATTTCCTCCAATATGATTTCGTTTATCAAAAATAGTAACGTCATATCCTCTATCTTTTAATAAGATTGCTGAGGTAATTCCAGATAATCCACAACCTATTATTTTAGCTTTTGGCATTAGCATATGTTTTTTTGTTTTGAAAGTATAAAAGGATTTTATAGATTTTTTCGTATGCCGCTTCTTTGGTCAGATATTTAAGAGCAAACTTTTTTTGTTCTTGTTTAATGTATTTTTGTGCATCTGGATTATTTTCAATAAGATTATATTTTTGTTCTAGATCGCTTAAATCTTCTTTAATAGGAATATAATGTTTCCAAGGAATAAAAAATTCATGCCACCATTCTTTGTAAGGATTGTTGACTATAAAAATAATTCTTGGAGAATGTAATAATATTTTTAATCTGGCAGAATATCCTACTCCTTCAATGTCTAGTAAATATTTCCATCTATTTATTTGTTGTTGAAAAGACAGATATTTTGAAGTATTTTTCCATAGATTGTCTGGATCTTCACGATTCCAGTCTATCGTCACAGTCTCAGTAAAAGACGTATCATGATACTGATCATGATAAATTTTCCTTTTATCTCCCGTTAAAGCTCCTATCCATCCTATTTTATTACTTGATGGAATAGTATCCTCAAAAGAATGAATCAGTTCACTATAATTTTGAATATTGCAGGCTGGCCAAGAATCGTATACAAAACAGGGGAATGTTTTTTTATAGTTTTTTGTTATGGTTGAAAAAGAAAAATGGGCTTCATCTACTGGACGATCACCAGTCCATATTGACATTTTAAACTCTTTACCAGGATAGTTATTGTATTTTTGAATACCATAACGAATAGATCCTGCTATTAAGTCTTTAACAGACTCTCCTCTGTTTTCGTAGTTTTTAAATAAATTTGCTTCTATTTTTTTTTCATCTTGTGATATTAAAACTAGTCCCATAATTATACCTTAAAATTATGCACAAGAGTTGCGTTCATATCAGCATTAACAAATCTGCCATCAACAACATGGATTGGGATATTAGATACTTCTTCCCAATGACCAACAGAAAGTCCGGCTATTCGTCCAACTAATGTCAAAATTAAATCCATAAAATAGTTGCCAGAAAATTTATCAAATAGTTCTTGAAATAAACCAAAAAAATTCTTATCTTTGATAGTTGTAAAATATTTACTACTAAAAATAGTGCCACCGCATCCAGTGTGTATTCTAGGTTCTTTAATACCTAAAGCATCATATAATGCAAGTTCTCTTGGTCCACAAGGATTATTTGGTCCAGCTATATCAAATTTGGGTTCTATAGTTATGGCTCTATTTGTTAATACGTCTGTTTCTAATAAAATAGTATGTGTAAATTTATCATTAAGACCAAATTCAAAAAAGTAATCAGCAAATTTTGGTCCAAAAGAACCTCTGCCACAATGAGTTTGTTTATGCCATAGATTTGGAGCATCTATAAATTCGATATTAGAAATATGAGACAATAATAATTCTGGAGAATCTCCACCGACATTTATTACTCTAATAGGTATTTCAGGATTATGTTTTCTAAAGTTTTCTAGAGTAAATTTAGCTCTAGTAAAATCATTACACATAAATAATATTGCTTGAATTTTCATAAGTAGCTCTCATATTTTTTTAGTATTTCTATCCAATCAAATGTTTGTGCATACTCTTTTATTATATTACGAGAAATACTAGAGCATAGCTCTCTATTTTTAACAATAGTGGTTTTTACTAATTCTGTATTATCTATTTGATCTTGGGGAATCATCGAAATAAAAGGTTGAGAAAGATCTAGATTTTGTGAGGCAACTTCTGAGACTACTAGACCCAAACCAGCAGCTAAAGCTTCTAAACAAACTAATGGATGTAATTCAGACACCGATAGTAATACTAAATTGTTATAATTGGTCAATTCACTAAATACTGTCTCACGATCCCACAAACCTAAATAATTATTATCTAGTGGATCAAATTCTGCTATAGTGTTTTGTCCAGCAAAACAGATATTACAATCTAATGATTGCAAGAAAGCCTGTCTTTTTCTTTGATCTATTTTTCCTAAACAAATACTCTTGTCTTTAAATTGTGGCTGATCAGTAATTTTGAATTGACCATTATCTACTCCGTTAGGCAGTATTTTTATTTTAGACTCATCAATTCCGCTATCTAATAGAAGTTGTTTTTCCCATGATGTTAACATGAAAAAATTACAGTCTTTAAAAAAGCTTCTGATTAAATTTTTATGAAAAGCTTGAGAATATAAAAATCCTCCATCATGAGATGTTACAATTTTTTTACACTTTAAATAAGGCATTATTTGCCAATGCTTACCATAATGTAAATGAACAATATCTGGTTGGGTTTCTAAAACCCTTTGATATGTTAAATTAGTGTCTTTCTCGTTAATTATGTTAACAGTATGACCCATCTTTTGTAAATTAGCGAACTGATTCCAAACTACTGTCTCTAATGCTCCCCAGCCGTTAGGAGGAATATTAATTTCGCCTGGACCAACGAAGGTAATTTTCATGAATAAATCCTATTTGTGAATAAAATAGACATCTTGTCTATTGGTTTCATATTTTTTAAAGTTACTAGTAAAAGGCTCACCAATTAATAGTTTTTTGCTACTAGGTAGTAAATGTCTGAATACATACTGACCAACCCACATATCAGCATTAAAGTATTCATACTTCATATCTTCTCTTGCTTGACAGAATGTTTTTAAGAACTCAACTATATTAGTATATGAACCACCTATAACACCCATATTGATTAAATCCCATTCTTTAGCATTTTCTGTAAAAAATTGTAGGTTATCCCACTTAAGATCTCTATGTATCCATAAGTAAGGAAACTCAACTAGCTTAATACTATCTTTACAAATAAAGTAGTCTGTATCAGGAAAATCTATTAGTATTTGAGATGGGTCTTTAACAACTGCAACATCTGAGCCATCTGTTAAGAAAACAGAATCGAACTTATTAGCCAATAGATATTTTTTGTAAACAAAGAATCTCCAATCGTTATTCGAGTATTCTGATGGTGCAGCGTGGACGAATTTAATTTTATCTGTTTCATATGTTCTCAAAAATTCGTCAGATAAATTATCATAAAATACCCTAGCTTCTAATCCCAAGGAAACAATTGAATTATACCAATTCTTGATATAATCAAAATTATTTTGCAAGACTCTTCCGTCTTTATCTCTGCCTATTACAGCATCATCAGACGGATCATTTGGGTGTTTTTTCTGTGAAAAATAAGTAGTAAATATAACTGGTTTATTCATTGTCATCTTGTTTAGTTATTTCTGATGATAAGGAGGTATAGAAGATCTGATTAATCTGTTCCATTTTTTCTATTTGTTCTTTGGCTATCTTATTGCAAGACTCTAAAGAAATATTGGATAAATCTAAAGCTGCCTTGGGCTTACAATCTGGAATTATCATTATATTACCAAATTTAGAAATCTCAGAACAAAAGTTAACATACTCGGGCTGACCAACAGTTGACCAAAAACATTGTTTTAATACTGGTGTTCTAATTAAGCTAAATCCACCAAAACCAGAATTAATTAGAATAGGTAAATTTTTATCCCAAGCTTCTCTGTCTTCTTTTAATAAAAATGGACAATCTGTGAATGGTAGTCCGTGATGAAAATATTTATCCCTAAATATTAATATATCATAGAAGCTATCTGAGGTAGTTTCTTCCATAAGATCTTTGGTCTGAAAGTCTCTTGTATTAGCAACAAGCATTACAGCCATTGGAAGGGTTTGAGCTTTTTCAAACAAAGAAGTAAAGTCTATATGATCAAATATAACGTCTGTATTAATTAATAGAGTATAATCTGTTTCGGGCATTGACAACTGATTTAATTTATTTTTGCAATAAGACAATAAGATAAATTTATGCAGCGGTTCCAAACTGTCTAGTTTAGGAACACCAAGATCCTCATAGAATAATTCACCAGATTTGTTTTCTATCCAGTTTCTCAAAATTTGTCGAGTATTGTCTGTAGAGTCATTTTCGTAAAAATAAAAATTGAATTTGAAATTGTCTAAATTTAGCAATTTCTCTAGACAGGCCAAAGTTCTTTCTGCATAAGCTTCAGCATCTCTCCACGTTGCACAAACATTGATTTCTGTAATATTCATGTTTTAGTCTTTCTTTATTAAACTCTAAGATTATTAATCCATGATAGATCTGGATTTATATATTCAATAGTTATTCCACTCATTTTAATAAATAGATCGAATCTTTTCTTTTGCTCTTCATCAAACAAATGGGTTCCATGGTTTTCTCTCATATAAACTTTTGTAATTCCTTCTTGCCATAAAGCCATTATACAATCATTGCAAGACTGTCCTGTTACATATGCTATTCCATTTTCAGGCCTAATTGTACAATTGGAAAGAGCATTTCGTTCTGCATGGATCATCCAAGGATATTTTTCTGGTCGAGTATTGGGCAGTTTACTATCATCCAGTCCTTTAGGAAAACCATTATATCCTAACCCTAGAATTCTATTGTGATTATCTGTTATAACACATCCATGCTGTGTTTGTATGTCATGACTACGAACGGATACAGCGTGTGCTAGTCCTATAAAATATTCTTGCCAGTTTGGTCTCATAGAACATTATAGTTTCTGGAGAACACATGGCAAGTCTGGTATCTTTCTTTAAATGAAGCCTATGGATTACAGTCTTGTGACTTTGTAATAGTTCCATTTATACTAGTAGTATTTTTATCATAGCAGGAGGTGCCGTCAAAAGTAGCAGATCCATTGATGGATGTTTTCTCACAATAGCTATTATTAGTAAAAATAGCATTACCACCAATATTTCCTGATTTTGAGAATGCGTTATTGAACGAAGCATTTGAACTAATTGTTCCATAATTAGTTCCTCCAAATAAAAAGTATCCTACAGAAACTGTCCCAGAATTAAAAGATTGATTATAGAAATATCCATTGTTAATTGTTCCCTGATTTATAGCAGAATCATATAAGGAAGCGTTTGTGACACTAGATTGATTATAGGAAGCATTATAAAATGCTCCAGAATTAACTGTCAAAGAATTTTTAGATTCATTATAAAATAGTCCAACAGTTGCTACTCCATTATTAGATGATCTATTATTAAATATTCCTGTAACCACAGAACCTGCATTATAACCTGTTCCATAAAAAAGACCATATGTTTGAGCATTTCCAAAATTAATACTATCATAAAATTTAGACTCATCAGATACAAAAGAATTATTTTTGCTGTTATAAAATTCAGAGGTACCAAAAACATTTTTATCATTAGCAGACCCTGAAAGAAAAATTGCATGACCACTCATGACTATGTTAGCATTTTTACAGCCAGAAGAAAAAGAAGTATCTCCAGAAACAGTACCATTATTTAAACTATTAGACAAGAATATTCCTTTGCCTTTAAGATATCCATTATTAATACAGTCTAGTGAAAAAGTGGTATCTCCAATTATAAGATTATTATTAATAGATCCAGAAAAAAAAGAAATTGGTCTATCTCCTACAATAACTCCATTATTAATTCCTGCTTCAAAACTAACAATGCCAGACAAAAGACTTTCATTTTTTGCTGAGTCATAAAAAAATAATAATCCCAAACCACTATTTTGATTACTGCTATTTCCTCTAAAATATGAAGTATTTACTACCAGTCCACTATTCGTTGATGAGCCACTAAACATTGCTTGTCGAAATACTGTTCCTTTGTTTTTTGATGAATCATAAAATTCATTAACAAGCCCGGTATTACTATTTGTAGAAGATCCATAATAATAGCCTAATGCTACAATACCAGAATTATTTGATGCTCCAGCAAACGTAGCTAATGGCAATGGTATAAATTGATTAACATTATAAGAATTTAAAAACGAACCTGATTGTAAAATATTTCCTGAATTTTTAGATTGATCGACAAATTCACCAATATCTAATGATCCTGAATTACTAGACTTATTAAAATATCCACTATATACAGGACCCATATTTATTGAGTTATAGAAAAAACCAGATTGATTTATTATACCAAAATTAGAAGAATCATTAAAAACTCCAATTTTATTTATAGAACCAAAATTTCTTGATTTGTTAAATCGAGCAGACTCTGCTGATCCAGAATTTGATGACTCTGTAAAATCACCAGAACCAATAGACGAAAAATTAATTCCACTTGTAAAAGTAGCGCCATTTTGAATAATTCCATAATTTTTACAAAAAATGGCTGATGGAGGTATATCGAAAACTTTTCCACTACCTTTAAATGTTACACATGGTGTGTTCGTCTCGATAGGAGGATAGGTACGAATGTTTCCATAGTTACTAGATTTGTTTAAGAATTTGATCTCTTTATACCCAACAATAGTTCCTCTATTAATTGAGCTATCATCAAAAGTTATACTAGGAATGATTGCGCTAATATAAGAGCTTTGGAATGTTCCTGTCTCTACTATTGAATAAGGGGTGGTTCCTGTATTATATATTCCTGATGTAGTGAAGATTATTAGAGGATCAAAAACCCACTGTAAATTACCTCTATTTATTCCAGATGTTTTTACATTAAATTCTACGTTATACAGAGAAACATTATTAATTCCACTATCAAGTATATCAATTTTACGATAACCAGATGTTAATGCTTCAAGTCCAGATACCAAAGGTCTTCTCATAGACCCATTATTTATAGCAAAATCATGAAAAATTCCTGTATTTAATACTCCTAGTTTACCATTCTGAGAAGTATTGAAGAAGTGTCCTGTATACGATATATACCCATTATTAATTGAACTATTTAAAAATGCAGCCTCATAACCACTACCAGTCGTATCATTTATCGACGAATTATAAAAATGTATTTTTTTACCATAATTTCTATTAATAGAAGAACCAGAAAATAAAACTTTTTCATTATTTATGTAACCATAATTAATAGCATTTTCAAAAAAGTTAAAACTAGCATTAGTGTCGGTATCTCCTCCGTAATTAATAGAGCTTTGTCCAAATTCTGCTAATTGATTAATTTTAGATCCGCTTACGTTTCTAGCTTGATTACAGAATATCGCGCTGATTTGTGCTGTAGCACCAGAAGCATGTGCACTACGACCATAAAAATATCCATTCTTAACAATAGCTCCATTACGTGAGGAATCTTCAAATCTTCCACTTTCAATAATTCTTCCGCTATTAGCTGATCGACTATTAAATATTGCATTTGTAGCATCCCACATATTAATGGATGAATCATTAAAAACACCTAAAGATAAAATCATTCCACTATTTATAGAATTACTATTGAAAATACCTGTAACTAAAATTCCCCCTATAACATTAGCACATTCTGATCCAAAAGTAGCTATGCCTTGTATTGGGCCTCCTCTATTAAATGAAGCTAAGTCAAAAATGACTGTTGCAGAAGGTGCGCTCAATGCTGCCCAATTATTAGAACCATTAATGAAAGAAATAACACCAGAAGTACCAATTGATTTTCGATTATGTGAATTGTTTTCAAATAAGAAATTTCCTGAACCATCTCCAATAGAATAATTATTTGTAGAAAATGTAAACTTAGAACCACTAAGTAGTGGTCCATTATTAGTTGCATAGTCAAATAAAGAATATTTTGATAATGTTCCTTCATTAGAAGTACCAGAATAAAAAATAGCTGGTTCTAAGATAGTTCCTCTATTAATGCCTCCACTAATAAAAATAGTAGTACCAGAAACAGTACCAGCATTAACCGACCCTAATCCACTAAATATGGCATCTCCATATACTGTTCCATTGTTAACACAAGAATTACCCCCAGAAGAGATAAAGAAAGTATTTTGACCATATATTTTACCTTCATTGATACAGTTTTCAAATAAAAATGATCCGGATAGAGTTGCCTTATTGGTAGAATTATTCTGGAAAATAAATTTTCCATTACCCGTTCCTTCAATAATAGAGTTATTAACTAAAAAAGAACCATCATACTGAAATCTATTTCCAACGCAAGAGACATTATCTAATGTTGAAAAAAGATTTCCTCCTTTAGCTTTGAGAGTAGTAACATATTTATCTATGCTTTGTAAAGTTACGCCACTTAAATTGATAGTATTTGCTGATATATAAGATTTACGAATAAAAGAATTATTAGTTAGAATAAAATAGTTTAATCCTTCAAATATAATTTGATCAATATCATTTGATCCTCCAGAAAAAGAATTAATATTCCACTGGCAATATGTATTTGGATACCAATGAGAAAAAATGATATTATTCCCTGCAACAACATTTGCAGCAGCTAATTCTGCACAAGTAAAAAGTCCTCTAATATTTCCTACATTAGTAACTCCTCCTCCTGTACTTAAAACAATATTGATATTATTGCATTGTAGAAATGGAATTTGAGAATAACACTGACTATTTTCTATTAAAGAATAAGCAAAAAAAGAAGAATCAACTTGTACTTCGTCAATTTGATTTCTTGGAATAGCTGTACTTGGATTACTAAATTCAGCATCTTTCCACCAATGATGAGAATCACACCATTCAGACATCATTATTATATCCTTTTATTGATCAAAATATAGAATAGGAGTAGTTTCTTGGTTTTTAAACTTATTTATAGGATAGAATTGCTTGTAATCCAAAGTTCTGGGCGGAAAGCCACTATGAGTAGATAATCCTATAATTAAACCAAAAGCACTTTGATGGTCTGTGCAAGAAAAAGGAACACAAGAATCATCTTCCGTACAAGCATTAGTCATTGCTCTTGTTATACTGTCACATGGCTCGGGACATTCTTTTTTACGACATCCTATTAAATCTGGATTTTGATTAAATTTTACCATTTTACTTAGGTGGGTTTCTGTAACTAGAAAACTACCGTCTGGTATTGGCCCCCAACTAGGACCACCACCAGTATTCCAATTTCCCCAGCTATTGGCAATTAAAAATACACACTCTGGATATTCTATCTTACGATCATCATATCCTATAATGGAATATGTATGATAATGATTACGGTCAGGATAACTTAATCCAGTAGAATCTCTAGTATTAGGAAATCCTACATTAGTAAATAAGACTACTCCGTAACCATTATATAGTAGGTCTTTAACACTACTAGTTTGATTTTTTTGGATAAAACCAATAGTTCTGATTCGTGGAACAAAATTATTGGATTCTCCAGTATTTTTGACATAATCATAGTCATTATTTTTTTGAAAATATTTTAGAGCTAGTTCGTTTTTACAAATATTTATACTAGAGGAAACAACAGGATCTAAAAAGTTAGCATATCCATCATACCTTTTTCTTTTAACTACTCCTATATGTTTAAAAACTTCATCAATCCAACCAGTTAAAGTATTTCCACCAAAATAACTATCTTCAGATGGTACTAAATATTGAAAATCAAATCTACTTGTTTGTGGTTGACCACAACAAAAATTCATTTTCTCTCTACAAGTACCAGCACAACACGGATCTGTAGCATAACCTGGATCATCTGCTTCTCTTGTGCATGGACTACAACTGTCGCATGTACTTTTCATAGTCAACAGATTTAATTGACAAGAATGTGGTGCTCCTAAAGAACCCGGTACGGAAGTAACAAAACAAGACAATTCTTGGTCACAACCTATGGTTCTTTCTACATCAGGATATGTATATCTTCCAAGAGTACTGGTTACTGGTTCTCCATCACTATCTAATAAAATGCCAGAAACTACGTCTGGACCAAGCATCATTAAACAGTCTGGTAAAGAATTGCCTGCAAAATATTCAAGATATTCTGTAGACATTCTGGCTTCCCAATCTTGATAATTGCCGCTAACTTCTATATCACAAGCTCGTGTAATATCACAAGCATTTCTTATACCATGAGCAGTTCCGCTTTTAATACTGGATTGAATTTCTGTAAATGCTTCAGCATCTAGTCTCATCAAGAATTTAAAAGGCATACCTAATTTATTAGCGCCAGTTCCACTAATATTACCAGTAAGAGCTGGAGAAATATTTGGAACTCCAGAAGTTATTGGATTATAACATGGTCTATCTAAATGTTTTACAAACTTGACCAAACGGATCAAGTCATATGGAGTACCCTCACAGACATTTGCGGAGTATTCATTATATAGTTGGGTTGGAGTAAACATATATTGGTCTAATTTAAGCTAAAGGCCAAGCTGAGACTTTATTTAGTCTGATTTAGCTTATTATAAACCACAAGAGCTAAAGTGCCACCAGTAACACCCATAAATATACCTGCTGGACTCAAGCTATTATATTGTCCTATTAAATACATTATGGCTCCACCTAAATAAGAACCAGCTACTCCAAGAGCAACAGTCTTAACAAAGCCGAAATTTTCTTCGCCGGGAACTAGGCTTTTGGCAATAGATCCCACAAATAGACCGTAAACACACCACACTAAAATATTAAACATTGGCATTCTCCACTAGGGTTTTAATTTCATCATCCGTGAGAACTTCTCCTGTTTCTAACAAAGCATTCAAAATACTTAATGAATACTTTTCATAATCTTCTCTGTTCATTTCTCTGCGTAAAATTTTCTTGATTCTCATTTTTGTAAACCAGCCTCGACGCTCACTAAAAGTATGGAGCTGTTCACCATACATAGAATATTTATCTTCTGCTGTTGAATTAGTAGTCATCTTACTTTTATTACATTCTTGTAAAACTCTAACACACGTTAGAACTATACTAATTATCATTAAAATAGTAATAATAGCAAATCCATATACTTCATCTTTTTGTACATTAGATTTTTCTAAAATTTTAACAGCTATAGCTTTTAGTTTTTCATTATCTGGAGTTGTCATAATTATCACCTTATTAAAATGATTGAATCTTAATTCGATACACCTTATTATACATTTTTAGTTTTAAAGGATCTTTGACCAATTGAAAAAGCTGATTGATTATATCCTGTATATGTTACATATCTATATACTGGTTGTGGATAAAGATAAAAAGGGGTTGTGCAGTCTGGCTCGCATGGGTATTGCATACCTATCTTTTTCCTGTATGTTCTAGTATATCCAAAATTAGAGATATTAACTAGTGGAGCAATTGAGTTTTGAGAATTCATTGAGTTACTATTTATCAGTAATTGTTGAAAATATTCTATTTCCATTGGATCTACATTATTAATAGCATATTTATGAGAACTATTTGTTGATGATCTATATTTTTCATAAATCAAATTTGAGCCAAATTGATAGCTAATGCCTCCGCTTGGGTTTGGAATACCAGTACCAAGATTAGTAAAAACTACAGGGTATTTAGCAAATACACTTGAAGCACCTCCAGTACAGGAGATAGTAAATTCAAATGATCCTGCTATTATTTTTAACTCTATTGGTTCCCAATATTGTAAATCATAAGAGTTAGCAGGTGAAGTTAATGGTAAGGTATTATCAGAATATGTATAAGCTTGACAAGCAGGACTAGTAGTACCCGGCCCAGGACAACCGCTTACTATTCCTACCCACGGAGTATTAAGTATTCCGCCTATCGCCTCTAATTCTGCTCTAGTATTACCACGAGAAAGAGTTCCATCATAACCAGCAAAAGGCACATAAAATTCTACGTTATTTTCTGGCAATAAAAATTTAAAAGTAGATATTAAATCAATAGTTTCATTAGTTTTTGAAGTATATAATATACTATAATCTATTAAAAGACTTGTATCTGTATAAGATATTACATTTGAACTATAGCCATTAGAGGATATATTATTATTTGAGTAGGTTATAGATCCTGTGGCAATAACTGCTTTATCTACTGTAAAAATAGTATATTTATATGGAAATGAATTATCTATAGTATATGCAATATTTTTCCCATCAACTATATTCAATCCAGTGGTAGAAATAATACCAGACCAATATTTAACTTCTGTACCTCCGTAAAGACCTCCTGCTGGAGAAGATGTTTTATATTGAATTTCTATCAAATTTCCTGCTCTAGCATTAAGTCCAGTATTATATATTACTCCACTGTAAGGCCAAGTAGTTTCGAAGTCTCGTACTATCAGATTCTCTGTACGAGCATTTAATCCTGTAGTAGAAATAATACCACTGATATATTTGCCTCCAACTCTACCATATTTATTTGCAGCGGGTGTTCCTGAGTAGAATTGGATCTCCATATTGTTTCCGATAACGGCATTGAGTCCAGTATTGTAGATTACTCCGCTATAAGGCCAGAGACTTTCAAAATCTCTTACTATTAAGTTTTCGGTGCGAGCATTGAGTCCTGTTGTTGAAATAATTCCACTAACATACTTACCCCCAACTCTACCATATCTATCTGCTGCCGGTGTGCCTGAATAGAACTGAACCTCCATATTATTTCCAACGACAGCATTTAATCCAGTATTATATATCACTCCACTATATGGCCATATGGTCTCAAAATCTCGTACTATTAGATTTTCTGTTCTAGCATTAAGTCCTGTGGTAGAAACAATTCCACTAAGATATTTACCACCAACACCTCCGTATAGATTAGCTGCTGGTGTACCTGTGGTAAATTGAATCTCCATGTTATTACCAACTCGGGCATTTAAACCAGTATTGTAGATAATACCACTATAAGGCCAAATACTTTCAAAATCTCTTACTATTAGATTTTCTGTTTTAGTATTAAGTCCCGTAGTAGAAATAATTCCGCTAAAATATTTGCCTCCTACTCCACCATATTTATTAGCTGCTGGAGTTCCTGTAGCAAACTGGATTTCCATGTTATTACCAATCCTGGCATTTAATCCAGTAGTTGCAATACTTTGATAATATGGATAGGAACTAGAATAGTTAATGTCTATTAAATTATCTTCTTGAGCAGTGGAGTATATGAATGGAAACCCATCAATATTACGAACCCCAATACCAGAAACTCCACTGATCTGTACTAAATATCTTCTTAAGTTTTGTATTGATGATTCTCTAGAGTCTGGTAAACAATTAATTTTATTGTATCCAGTTATAACATAAACTAAATCATCTTCTACAATAGGAAATGGGGGAGGAAGGCTTGGATCAAACATATGATTTCAAACTCCCCGTATTTATTTTTTAAGAGGGCATTTGCCGTCGGGACATGGTGCTGAATATGCTTTTGGAGAGGGGGTTTGTGGGTTAAATGACTTAATTGGACCTATAGAAATTGATCCTTTATCTGCTTCACAATATGTACAATCAATTTTAAGAATACCATCACCACTCATATACCAACCCTTACCCTTGCAAACTGGGCAATCTTTTCTTTTATACTTTTGGGATACTTCCTGCACATGCTTGGCTTTAATAATGCCTCCAGCAAGAGTTACTGGGGCTGTTGTTGACCCATAGTAGTGAGACTGAGTAAATAATAAACTAACGCAAAATAAACCAACAAATAATTTATTCATTTCTTATCTCTCCATGGTAATATATTGTCCACTAAATCTCTCAAAGGCCTTTTGGGTTTTGGCCTTGGTTTTACTGGACCATCTGGTTTATTCTCAGGAGTACTTTTATCAAACATCTTAATGATAGCTAAGATAAAATCTAAAAGCATTTGTATTGCTCTATTTAGAGCTATTCTATCTATTAGTCTCATAAAATTATTCCCAGTAGGAATTTAAGCATATAAGTATATACACCTAATAGAGATGATGGTTTAAAATAGCTAATTGCGAATTTTAGAGATAGTCTTCAAATCCATAGCTTGGTAGCTTTTGGAGAGGAAAACCGTCAAAACTGCTAAATGTATATGATCCATTCATGGCGAGCATACCAGCAGCCACATCAGCATGAATTAAAAATGAACCATCTGGAATTGGACCCCATTCTGGATGTCCTCCATCATTCCACTTACCCCAGCTATTTTGGACTAAAAAGGCTGGCTCACTACCAGTATCATCACATGCTATCCAAGCCATGCAATGTCCCCAACTACCAGATTGTCTAGCAAATCCCTTTTTATCTCTTGTGTTACTAAAACCATAATTAGAACATACTGCTACTCCATAACCATTAGAAAGAGCATCACGAGCCTCTTCTACTGTTCTGATTAGTGAAGCAGTCTTAATCTGATGATCATTGGCTAAGTCTAATACTTTATCTGGAAGTCCTCTGCCTCCCCAGCCAGCACCTAGATTACCATTGTATTTACTAAAGTCAGCAATGCCTGGATAATTCTTTCTAAGAACTATACCTCCAATCTTACTAACAAACTCAGCAGCCCTAGCGCAACTCATGCCTTCTCCAGAGAAACCTCTAGCACCATAGATAGCTTCTGTCGCTCCCTTGGTTACCCAATCTTCTCTTTCGTTATTCACATCTATTTCGACTGCTCTAGTAACATCACAAGCATTTCGTGTTCCATGACTAACACAATCTCCGACAGTTTGTCGTTCATTATAAGGATTCTTCTCAAATCTCAACACACTTTTGTATGGTGTTGAAAGTTTGCCCTTACCTGAATTCTTAATTTTTTTACTAGCATCACCAAACAATGGATATTTTGCATTCTCCATAAAATGGTCGTATACGTGTTGCTCCCATATGCAACCACTAAATCCTTGACGATAGTTATCGTAAAGTTCTTTTGGAGAATACCGTGGCATTATTTTGACCCTTCGTTGCAAGCCCAAGCTAAAGCATTAAGACCTTCTACAGCTTTAACTCTTAGCTCTTTTGATAAAAGAATTTGATCATCACCAATAGAAGCGACTACTACTTCTTTTGCTTCTTTAGCTAGATTTGGATACTTACCTTTCATATCCAACCTGAGCATAATACCAGCTAGACTATTAGCCTGACGAATTTCTTCAGTACTTTTAATTACTTCATCTTCACCATCAAGTTCAACTAGCTTTGCTAAATCAATATATAAATCTCTTAGCTTCCTAGCTTCTGACTTGATGCCAGCTTCTTTTAGAACTACCACAACATCATCAGCTTCTTTTTTTACAGCTTCATCTGTTGGTACTGATAATTCAAGAACATCTACTACAGCTGGCCTAGGTTTAAACATATCAGAAAACTCTGGCTTAAGTAGGCCTACTAAAATGAGTAAACCACCTAGTGCTAATAATACTTTTTTATCCATGCTCATGATACTTTATCCTCTTTTTTGCAAACATTGGGACTTAGGAAAGGAAACATTTGGTCAGCAACCTTAACTGCTTCGCCGCAACCGCTTTGAACAGCCAAATCTCTGGTTTGCTTCCATGATACAACTAACTTAAAAAAAGTATCATCTGGTTGATTAGCTACTAACTTTGGAACAACAACAGCATCAACTGATGGTACAACAATTGGCACAACAGAAGAAGGAGTAGAGCCTTTCATTTTAGCTAATAGACCACCCAAGAATGTTTGTACAGGACTCAACTTATCCTTAAATAAAACCCATAGTACAAGACCAGCGCCAGCATAAAGAGCCAAATCCATTGTGCTCAAACGACTACTAAACTCTTGAAAACTTTCTGTGAAATTCATTGGAATCTCTCTTTCTCATTTATCTGAAACTTTGGGAATATTATCGACTGTGTTATCAACTGTTGGAGTACTGAAAACACCAGTGTTTTTAAAGGTGGTAACCATAGCATCTATGGAAGCTCCTACCAAAATCATCAACAGTTGTTTAACGTACCTTTGTATAATAGGTTGTAGGAAGTGTGGTAGAAAGGGAAATTCTACTACTAAAAAAACCTGATCATAAAAACTAGAAACGGCATTCATAGCTATTTCTTTTTTATTAGATCCTTTTAGTTCTGGATGAGTTAATTGAATTTGTTGGACTATATCTGCTACTGCTAACTGTAATACATTCCATGCTTGAGGAACAGCTACTGATTGGG